>Ga0080013_1001831_pt1 | contig 27006 bp, 38 predicted proteins | sample ETNvirenome_6_85_FD_69236 | JGI IMG/M metagenome (GOLD analysis project Ga0080013, IMG submission 69236) | Marine viral communities from the Pacific Ocean - ETNP_6_85 (SPADES assembly) (version 2) | ecosystem: Environmental > Aquatic > Marine > Oceanic | place: Pacific Ocean | collected 2013-06-19
CTAGAACACTTGGAACAGTTCTTATGCAACAGGCAAGACTTGATGGTGTAAAAGTATTTGAACTTTTAGATACACTTAAAGGTACAGATAGATTACAACTAAGTGCTGTCGTTACAGAAATATTAAATTATAATAGGTCAAAAATTAGTACCCTTGGTTATCGTGTCGATTCTTCTAGTGATAAATTAGAGAAGCGTAACGTGTTGGTATGACATGGCGAAATATGCACAGGGACGCTATAGTCTTAAATATACAGAAAAATACTTAGGCAACAAAACACCCCTTTATAGATCTAGTTGGGAATTCGCATTTATGAAATTTTGTGATGAAAGCCCATCCGTGTCTAAATGGGCAAGTGAGTCAGTTAAGATTCCTTATAGGAATCCTTTAACAGGAAAACTTACAGTTTATGTTCCAGACTTTATGATTCAATATACAGATGCAAAAGGAAAAGGGCATGTTGAATTAATAGAAGTCAAACCTGAAAACCAGATGAAGAAAGAGAGCATCGGAAGAAATAAGTACCGACAAGCTCAATATGTACAGAATCTTGCAAAATGGGAAGCCGCAAGATATTGGTGTAAACAAAGAAAGATTGTATTTAGAGTCATCAATGAAAATGACATATTTCATAAAGGAAAAAGGAAATGACAGATGGAACCACAGCAGACTCACTCAATGTGATAGCAAGTTTATGACCAATATTTTTAGGATTCGTTACATTAGTAATTGTATTAGCAAAAATGCACTCATCGATAGAGGTATTACGTGAAAAGGTCCATACGTTATTTGAACTATATAATGGTTGGATAGAAAAACAAAACAAGTCTAAATAATATTGATAAATAATAGTAGCAGTTAATAGATGAGATTATTATGACAAAAAAATTAGAAGAGCTTTTAAATTTACCTGAATCAAAAGAAATTATAGATGCAGATAACAGTAAAGCTAAACTAGAAGCAAAAGAAGAGCATAAAGAATCGCTACGTGAAATAGCTGAATTTGACAAAATTACAGCGGCGTTACCGCAGGTAAAAGGTCTAGGAGAATTAGCTGATAAAGAGTTAAATGAAGTTTCTGATAAATCTATGCAGGCATATGAAGATTTAATGGATTTAGGTATGAATGTAGAAGCACGATATTCTGGGCGAGTTTTTGAGGTTGCAGGGCAAATGCTTAAAACTAACTTAGATGCCAAGAATGCGAAGCTTGATAAAAAGCTAAAAATGGTGGAATTACAGCTTAAAAAAGAAAAAATGGACAAAGAAAGTTCGCTTGATGATGCTAATATAGTAAATGGTGAAGGATACGTTGTTACAGATCGCAATAGTTTACTAGAAAAACTCAAGCACATGGATAAATAACATATAACAAGGGAATAAGTCATGAGTAAAACATTTGTTGAACATTTAAATGAAGCACAAAAAACGTACACCTTTAAAATCGGTGTAGCTGGCGATTTGCCTGAAGGATGTGCTGATACATTAGAAAGTGCATTACAGAAGTTTAAAGTTTCAAATATGTCAGCTGGTAAAAGAACACCTATTACCGAACGACCTTTAGATTTTCCACAATTACAAAATACACATGTTCACTACTATGACGTTGAACTAACTTATCCAACTACTCCACAAGTATTACAACAATATGTTGCAATAGCGTGTGGCATTAGTGAATCTCATGTTATTGTACGAGGTGAAGGTGAGCCACAAGAAGAATACCAAGATAGAGAACAGTATGACAAAGTTTATACTGCTAACTTAGGTTCTGAAATGGAATCAGCTATTCCAAATCCAGAAGTCACAAGTGGCGACGGTAGAGTAATGGCTTTATTGAAGGAACTTGAAAAAGTTCGTTCAGAACGTGAAAATAAACAAGTTCCAGATGGCATAAGTGATACAGAACAAAAACATGATATGGGTGATCAAGGAACAACTAGTCCTATAGGGAGCAAATAATGAAGTTAAATGACATATACAAAAAAATTGATAGCTTGAATGAACAAGCATCAATGAATATTTCAATGACAGGCGATACTGCTGATGACGTTGGAGTACTTTTAAAAATGATGCAGAATGCGGGACTAAAAGATGCAGGCCCGGCAGGCGAAATTAGTGATCCAAATCCAAGAATGGATATTGAAAAATTTAGAAACATCGTTGATTTACCAAAACCAGACGATCACGATCATGGTCCAATGGACATGCCACCAAGCATGCCTCCAATGGATATGGGACCACCTCCAGGTGATTCACCATGTGGTGAACCAGATGATGGACCATCAGATAAAGGCATGGATATTATAAAACTTGCTGGCATTGGTGATAAAGATGATGGCGATGATAAAAAAGATGATGACGGTGATGAAGGAACAGATTACGCTAATGCACCAGATGAAAAATATGGTGATACAAAACTTATGACTAAAGATTTATCAGGTGGATTAAATGGACCTAAAAAATCTTATCCAAAAGTAGCAGGTGGCGATAATCCAATGTCAATTAGAGCTGAACTAACTCGTTTAGAAGGTTCAATTAAAGATGAACTTTGGAAAGCGTTAGAAGAAAAGAAAGCAAAACCAGACTTTCTTGATATGGACAAAGATGGCGATAAAAAAGAACCAATGAAAAAAGCCATTAAAGATAAAGGGAAAAAATAATGGTAGGCTTTACAAGAACAAACGGACTAGGTGTTACAGCAGGAACACTTTACGGACATAATGCAACAGCATATTTGGTAACAATTCAAAATGCTTCAAATGCCAATATTGATTTGAGAGCAGAAGATGATGCAGTTGAAGAAGCAGTTGAATATATTATGAAGGAATTAAGTCCTTTAATGTATCTAGTTACTAATTCAAATGCTGGTACTATTCATGTAATTATGGATAAAAATTCATCAGCGGCAGATATGCAGGCACGTATTAGAGCATTAGGAACAACAGTTGGACCAAACAACATAGATGTTACAGGTTCAGATGTTGCGGCTGGTACTTCCGTAGTTGTATCATAAAAAATTTTAATATTTCCTCCCAAATATTTAAACTCAAATAGGACCTTCGGGTCCTATTTTTGCCAATAAATACTATTATGGTAAAAAGTTTAGACGGCGTATTAACTAAAAAAGCCCATTTACGTGAAAAGTTCGGCGAAGAAGAAATAAAACACTTAAAAGCCTGTATGGATCCTACTTTGGGTTATTTGCATTTTGCAAAACATTTCTTTTATATTCAACATCCTGTTGAAGGTAAAATGCTTTTTCAACCTTATAAATATCAAGAAGAACTATTAAGTGCATACCACAATCATCGCTTTAATGTTAATATGTTACCACGACAAAGTGGTAAAACAACTTGTGCTTCTGCATATCTATTATGGTATGCTATGTTTCATCCTGATCAAACAATATTAATTGCCGCACATAAGTTTGCTGGTGCTCAAGAAATTATGCAACGTGTTCGTTACGGATATGAACTATGTCCAGACTTTATTCGTGCTGGCGTAACAAACTATAATAAAGGTTCAATGGAATTTGAAAACGGTAGTAGATTAGTAAGTGCTACTACTACAGGTAATACTGGTAGAGGTATGTCTATATCATTACTATACTGTGATGAGTTTGCTTTTGTTAATCCAAGTATTGCTGATGAGTTTTGGACTTCAATGTCACCCACACTAGCAACAGGTGGTCGTGCAATTATTACATCAACACCAAACTCAGACGAAGATACTTTTGCAATTATATGGAAAGAATCACAAAATAAATTTGACGACAACGGTAATGAAAACGAAGTTGGAATTAATGGATTTCATGGATATACTGCACCGTGGGACGCTCATCCAGATAGAGACGATGACTGGGCAAAAGCAGAAGTAGGGCGTATTGGCGAGGAAAGATTTAGACGAGAGTACGGTTGTGAATTCTTAGTTTATGATGAAACATTAATTAATTCAATTAAATTATCAACATTAGAGGGAGTAGATCCTGTACTTAATATGGGTCAAACTCGTTGGTACGGAAAACCATCAGGAGATAAAACGTATGTAGTTGCTTTAGATCCAGCAATGGGTACTGGAGGTGATTATTCAGCAATTCAAGTTATTGAATTACCTACATATATACAAATTGCAGAATGGCGTCATAATACAACTCCAATTCCTGCACAAATTAGAATTATGAAAGATATATGTAACTATATTAAAGATGTTGGAAATACAACAGGACAAAATATTTACTGGAGTGTAGAAAATAATGCTATAGGTGAAGCCGCCCTTATTGTTATTAATGATTTTGGTGAAGAAAATATACCAGGCATGTTTGTTAGTGAACCGATGAAAAAAGGACATATACGTAAATTCCGCAAAGGATTTAATACTACACACATATCAAAAGTAAGTGCTTGTGCTAAACTCAAAACAATGATCGAAAACGATAGAATGAAAATAAACAGTAAACCATTAATTACTGAGCTTAAAGGGTTTGTTGCGGCTGGGTCTGGCTTTAAAGCAAAGCCTGGTGAAACTGATGACTTAGTAATGGCTTCTATATTAACAATGCGAATGATTACAGTACTAAAAGCATGGGATCCAAGGGTATATGATACCTTTAATCAAGCTGATGACGAAAACCCAGAGGACTTTGTACCGCCAATGCCTATTATGGTTACGACGCAATACAGATAAATAATAATATGAGTACAATGGATAAAATATCAGAAAATTTATTTGCTAAAATTAGAGGTCGATTTCCATCAGTTACAATAGGTGATGCAGATGGAGTAGTTACTGACGATCCAAAAACAGCTCGTTATTATGACTTTGATTTTAAAGAAGGCGAAAAAATACTAGGCAAAGTAAGTATTGCTATTAACGAACAAGACGGTGTAATAGTAACTTATAATGATTCTTTTATAACTGATCAAGCAGATCAAACTAAAGAAAACTGGTATAATTTCTTAAAGGAATTAAGAGTATTTGCTAAGAAAAATATGATGAATTTTGATATACGTGATATTACAAAGTCAAATCTTGATAAACGAGATTATGCACACTTAACTAAAAATAGCTCCGGAGACAAAACAATGAGTGAATCTACAATGTACGGAACGAGTCGAACAAGCTATGAAGATGTCGACAAAGCTCGTTTAGTACTTAAACATACACAAGCAGTTAATCCAGAAGTTGCTGGATCGAGAACACAACACGTTCATAGCATTTATATTGAAAGCGACAACGGTGAAAGATTTAAATATCCGTTTAGACATTTAAACGGTGCAAGAGCCTTAGCACGTCATGTAAGTGAAGGCGGACATCTTTATGATGAATTTGGAAAACATATCGTATCACTCAGCGAAGAACTTTCTAAATTACGCCAATTTAAAACTTATATGAATCGTAGTGCAGTAATGGCAGAAGGCTTAAAAGGTTATGTTAATGCTGTTAACGAACGATTAGAGACTGTTAAAAAAGAATGTTTAAAATTACAACGTGAAGCATATTATAAAAATGCTATTGAGAATTATAAACAAGAAGTATTAGAAGATGTTCCAGAAGAAGTTAGTAACAGTTGGATTGATGAATTAACTATTAGATCATTTAATGAAGAACTAAAAAGTGTATTTCCGTATGTTTATAAACTTATTAATGATTCTAAAAAAGTTGAAGAACTTGGGCCAGAAGACTTATTATCTGAAAAAACAGATCAAAACGATATCGAAGGCTCAATTGAGTGGGAAGTAGTTGGCGACGATGGTGAAGAATCTTGGGCTGACTTACATTATACAGCTCATGTCGATGGTGACAATGCAAGAGTTGATCCTAAGTCAGTTACAGGTGACATGAGAGATGAAGGATTTAATAAAGCTCGTTTAAGTTCTCATGATTTTGATGACGGACTTAACTCATGGCCAATTAAAGACGACGCGGCTGATATAATGAAAGATATGACTATAGACGCTAACAAAAGAATGGCCGCAAGAGATAACGAAAGAGATCCAGGACATAGATCATATAAAGCACAAGAAGGTCACGGATCGAATGTTGATGAGTTCTTAACTAAAATTGCAAATGACAATGATCCTTATGAATTAATAGATCAAGGCCAAAGAGGAAAACATGGTCCTGAGATTGAAAAAGCAATACAAGATATGTACGACGACGTTTCAGTTGAGCATGGGTTACATCCAGATGATGACCATGAAGAAATTTACAATCGAATGATCGACGATATCGAAAGTGAGTATGGTACTAGTGAAGAATTAGAACCACAAGCATTTGATCCAGTAGCAGAATATGAAAAAGCTATTTCTTATATTGTTGGTGAAGCTGAAAATTCATTATTAGATGGTGATGAAGAAACTAAGAGCCAAGCAATTAGTAAAATTAACGAATTGGTTGCTGATCATTTTCCAGCAGGTGTTAACGGTGCAAATGCTATTTCAAGTTTAGCAGGTATTATTGATGATCCAAAATTACAAGAAATGTTCCGTAAAATTGGACAAAAAGATTCCGACATTAACGTAACACCACTTGTAATGAAATGGATAGAAGCTAAAGCACCAGAGGTTATAGATCAAATACAATTAGGTAGCCCAGACGATGCAGACCATACAGCAGATACAGAAGTTCCTGCAGAAGCGGCACCACTAGATCATCCAGACAAAGGACAATATTTTGATCCTAAGATACTTAAAAAAATTGTAAAGGCAAAAGGCAAAGAACGTGATGACAAAAAAGATGACGGAAAGAAACCATCGGAAAGACTAGAAGAACTAATCAAAAGCTATTATGATTATACTACTAATAGATTTCCAAAAGGCGAAACGGCAGTTTTAACATCCGTAGAAAAAGAATTTGGTGAGAAGAGTATTCCTTACGCAGAAAAAATGATTGACAAATTATTTCACAATCAAGACGACGAAATGTCTCGTGTGAAACATTTGGCTGGTATACCCCAGTAAAAACCACTTTTTCGGCAAATAAGAACTTGACTTACTAAGTAAAAGATAGTAACATATATATTATGTGCTACTATTAAAGGCACAAGCAACGAAGGCTTAAACAACTTAAAGGAGGCTATAATTATGGCAACACTAGCAGAAATTCGTGCAAAATTGAAAGAACAAGAAAATCGCTCTTCAGGCGGTTCCGGCGGCGACAACGCAATTTACCCATTTTGGAATTTAAAAGAAGGTGAGTCAGCAACGATTCGTTTCTTACCAGACGGAGATGAAAGTAATACTTTCTTCTGGAAAGAACGGTTGATGATTAAACTACCTTTTGCAGGAGTTAAGAATCAAACTGATTCACGACCTGTACAAGTACAAGTTCCATGTATGGAAATGTATGGCGAAACGTGCCCTGTACTTTCAGAAGTACGTGGTTGGTTCAAAGATAAAAACCTAGAAGATATGGGACGTAAGTATTGGAAGAAACGTTCATATGTATTTCAGGGCTTTGTAACTGATAACCCTCTTAGCGAGGATACCACTCCAGAAAATCCAATTAGACGTTTTATTATTGGACCTCAAATTTTCCAAATCATTAAGGGTGCATTAATGGATCCTGATATGCAGGAAATGCCAACCGACTATACCGCAGGTGTAGACTTTAGAATTTCTAAAACTTCTAAAGGTGGTTATGCAGACTATTCAACTTCATCTTGGTCACGCAGAGAGCGTCCATTAAATGAAGATGAGTATTCAGCTATTGAAACAAATAGCTTGTTTACATTAAACGATTACTTACCTAAGAAACCAGGCGAAGTAGAAGTTCAAGCTATTAAAGATATGTTTGAAGCATCAGTTGATGGTGAAGCATATGATATGGAAAAATTTGGTAACTATTTCCGTCCAGCGGGAATGTCAGCTCGTACAGGAGATCCTGTTAAAGCAAGTACACCAAGTCCAACTCCAAATCCAACTCCAGTAACTCCAACTCCAGAAGCAGTAGCACCAGCTACTACTACTGAAGCAGTTGCTGAAGAAGTAGCACCGGCGGCGGATAATAACAAAGCGGAAGACATTTTAAAAATGATCCGCTCACGTCAAACCAACTAAAAATGTTATATAGGGTGGCTGGAAACAGTCACCCTTATAATAATTGGATAAAGGAGAAATTATGACCAATAGAGCATTTGACGTTTCTAAGTTTCGTAAAAACTTAACAAAATCAATTACCGGCATGAGTCATGGCTTTCATGATCCAACCGATTGGATCAGCACAGGTAACTATGCACTCAATTATCTTATTAGTGGCGACTTTCATAAAGGCGTACCACTAGGTAAGGTTACCGTTCTAGCCGGTGAATCAGGTTCAGGAAAATCATTTATCGCGGCAGGTAATTTAGTAAAAGCCGCACAAGACCAAGGTATATATGTTATTCTGATTGATTCAGAAAATGCATTAGATGAAGCTTGGTTACAAGCATTAGATGTAGACACCGACGACAAAAAATTACTCAAATTAAGTATGAGTATGGTTGATGATGTTGCTAAAACTATTAGCACATTTATGACAGACTACAGAGAAATGCCCGAAGAAGAACGCCCGAAGATACTATTCGTAATTGATAGTTTGGGTATGTTACTAACACCAACCGATGTTGATCAATTTACAAAAGGTGATATGAAGGGTGATATGGGTCGTAAACCTAAAGCACTTACATCATTAGTACGTAATACAGTTAACATGATTGGCGCACATAACGTAGGACTAGTATGTACTAATCATACTTACGCATCACAAGATATGTTTGATCCAGACGATAAGATTAGTGGTGGACAAGGATTTATATATGCAAGTTCAATAGTTATAGCAATGAAAAAGCTAAAACTTAAAGAAGATGAAGACGGCAAAAAGGTTACTGATGTACGTGGTATCAGAGCCGCTTGTAAAATAATGAAAACACGTTACGCAAAACCATTTGAAAGCGTACAAGTTAAAATTCCATATGAAACTGGAATGGATCCATACTCGGGGTTAGTAGATTTATTTGAGAAGAAAGGGCTCTTAAAACAACAAGGCAATCGACTTAAATACACTGATTCGACAGGAAAGGAAACTCTTGAATATCGAAAAGACTGGTCAGGAGAGAAGTTAGACATAATTATGAATAGTTTCGATTCTTTTCAAATAGAAGAATCTGAAGTTGAAGATACTACTAACATAGAGGAGTAAGGATTATATGATCGAAAGTGGATCGCATGTCAGCGAAATTTGGCAATGCTTTAAAGAATATGTTGATAAAAAAAGCATGGAAACCGTTGCAGAACGGTTTGTTGATTTATGTGCAGATTTTGGGTGTTCTGATGAAGCATTTCGAGATGCGTTGGGTTCTGACAATGACCTAGATAAAGCTATTTCTTATTATCTTGAAGATGAAGAACAAGATTATGATGACGATAGCGACGACGAGGATTATTAATGGGCTGGTATTCAGACGTTGCTAAAGATATTAGTAAGATACCTGCCGCAATTGGGTATTTTGAACATGAGCTTGAAGAAGCAAAAGCTGAAATACGGATTAAAGGTAGTGTTGAAAAAGCCGCGGCTGAAATGCCCGGCTTAGTTGAACAACGTTTTAATCAACTTCAAGAGCTTGAAGCAATACTAGAATACCTAAATATTGAATTACGTCGTTTAAGAAGTTCATTTTTTAAAAAATATCTGGAAAATTATCAACGAGCATTAAGCAGTCGTGATGTCGAAAAGTATGTTGACGGCGAAGCTGATGTAGTTGATTATGAAAAAATCATTAACGAATTCGCACTAATGCGAAATAAATGGTTGGGAGTCACAAAAGCTCTAGACCAAAAGCAATGGCAACTAACTAATATAGTGAAGCTTCGAGTTGCTGGAATGGAAGACGCAAGACTATAAGGAGGGGGCACTTTGAGCTGGAAATACTTAAATGCATTAAAAGATGTACCAGATGCAGAGTTAACACAAGAAGGAATAGAACTAAGGGATTTAGCAATAAAACTAGCAAACAATCCCGGATATGTACTAACAGAAAACGACAAGAACATATATGATCAGCGTTGGAGGAAAATATACAAATGAAACTAACTGACACTAATGTTGGAAAACAAATCCAAGATCAATACGGCGGTAATCATCGTAGTACTGATAAAACATTTGAAAACGAAACTACAAGACCACCTACTCCTGATGAGTATGCTAAGGCATATAAAGACAAATACGAACGAACAGGTCATCCTGCCTTACCGGGCTCTATTCAAAAAATAGAAAGATTTGACCGAATACCTAATGTTACTTTTGTTAATAGAGTAATGGGTGACTTTCAAAAAATTACTACTGCTGAGATTTTCCCTAAGAAAAAAATTGTAATATTTGGTTTACCTGGAGCATTTACACCAACATGTTCAACCAAACAATTACCAGCATACGACGAAGCATATGATAGATTTAAAGGTCTAGGTGTAGACGAAGTATATTGTGTTTCAGTTAATGATGGGTTTGTTATGAATGCATGGTTTGAAAGTCTTAGTATTAAAAATGTTAAATTACTTTCAGACGGTAATGGCGACTTTTCTCAAGCATTAGGCGTTAGTTGTAACAAACGACATTTAGGATTTGGTCCACGATCGTGGCGTTATTCACTATATGTTATTAACGGTATTGTTGATCAAGCATTTGTTGAACCTGGATTTAATCAAACAGGTAATGACGATGATCCATACGAAGTATCTGATCCCGAAACAATAATCAATTATATACAAGCTTCTCTCCGATAATATTAAATACAGTTGTAATGACAATTGTATTAGTAACCGGTGGATTCGATCCACTTCACTCGGGCCATATAGCTTATTTTGAAGCGGCTAAAAAACTAGGCGACCAACTAGTTGTTGGAATTAATTCTGATGCATGGTTAGTACGTAAAAAAGGTCGTGCGTTTATGCCGTTAAAAGAACGTATTGCAATAGTAAAAAATTTAAAAAATGTTGACTGGGTTATGGACTTTAATGACGAAGATGACACAGCCAACAATGCTATTTCTAAATTAATTGCATCAACATCAATAGGATCAAAAATAATATTTGCAAATGGTGGAGATAGAACTAAAGAAAATATTCCCGAAATGGATGAATGGCCTAACGTAGATTTTGTTTTTGGGGTCGGTGGTGAAGTTAAACAAAATTCTAGTAGTTGGATATTAGAAGAATGGAAGAATCCTAAAACAATACGTAACTGGGGATGGTATAGAGTACTAGACGACAAAGCAGGATACAAAGTTAAAGAATTAGTAATAGAACCTGGTAAAAGTTTAAGTATGCAACGTCATCAAGATAGATCAGAACATTGGTATATTCTTAAAGGAACGTGTACAATGAATACAATAAATGTTTCATCTGATTACGAAGAATATGGAAAGTTTAAAGAACATCAAACAATTAGAATTAACAAACAGCAATGGCATCAAGGGTGTAATGAAACAAAAGAACCGTGTCATATATTAGAAGTACAATACGGTGATAGGTGCGTAGAAGATGATATTGAACGAAGATCGTAAAGAAGAGTTTACAGAAGATGAATGGAACATGCTAAACGTATGTAAACCTTATACTATGACAAGTGGGGAAAGACTTTTACATACGTTTCGTACTATTAAAGAATTAGACAAAGAAAAAATTGAAGGTGCTATAGTAGAATGTGGTGTTTATAAAGGCGGACAAATAATTAGTGCTTGGTTAGGTAATACAAAAAGTAAAAGACAGTTTTGGTTGTATGATACATTCGAAGGTATGACTTCACCAACTGAAGATGATTATAGGATCAATGCTGATGGTTCTTATGGATTTGCACACCAAAGTACTAAAGCAAAAAACGGTTATGACCAATGGTGTCGAGCAGAATTAAACGAAGTTGTTGAAAATATAAATCCATTTATTCCACAAAATCAAACCAAGTATGTTGTTGGTGACGTATGTAAAACACTTGAGAATCCGGGAAATGTACCAACTAATATTGCACTTCTTCGGCTTGATACTGATTGGTATGAAAGTACATATAAAGAATTACAAGTACTTTGGCCTAAGTTATCAATAGGTGGTATATGTGTAATTGATGACTATAATAGTTGGCAAGGTAGTAAAAAAGCCTTTCATGACGTCTTCGGAGACACTATGAAGATACATACTATTGACCAAACAGCAATTTACTGTAGAAAGGAACAATCATGAGTACAAAAGGACTAAGACAATTAAGAAATCCTAATCAGGCACAACTTAGGGAATTAATAGCGAATAAAGTGTTTATTGGATATGATACCCGAAGTAACATACCATGGCAAGTATGTGAATATAGTATTAAACGATTTAACAATATTGATGTTGAACCATTAGCACAAGAAGATTTACGACAACGTAAACTGTATTGGAGAGAACCTGATAAACTTGGTTCAACTGAATTTACATTTACAAGATTCCTTGTTCCTGCATTAATGAATTATAAAGGTTGGGCATTATTTTGTGATGACGATATTGTATTTTTAGAAGATGTACAAAAATTATTTGATCTAGCTGATGACAAATATGCAGTTATGTGTGTACAACACGATCATAATCCTCCACCGGGTATGAAGATGGATGGGCGAGTACAATCACAATATCCAAGAAAAAATTGGAGTTCAGTAGTCTTATGGAACTGTGGACATCCAAGTAATCAAAAAATTACAGTTGATTTAATTAATAATCCTAACACAACAGGAAAATATTTACATAGATTTGCATGGCTTGAAGATGAAGAAATAGGTAAAATTTCAACCGAGTGGAATTGGTTAGTTGGTTGGAATAAAGAACCAAAAGATGGCAAACCTAAAGCATTACATTATACAGAAGGTGGGCCTTGGTTTAAAAATTATCGAGACTGTGAGTATAATCAAGTTTGGAAAGATATACTTGCAGAAACAATGCAAGGGAAATAAAAATGGAATGGGACCCCAGGCATTTGAAACCTGAATTAAAAGATTTAGTTAATCATATACTTGCCGCGGTTGCAACAGGTCAGGCTAAAGATGCCGTTAATGCAGTAACACGAGCATTTGAAGGCGTTAAAGAACCTAACCTAATTTGTGTCGATAGCGGAATTAAAAAAGTAGAGAAAAAAGAAAAAGCACCATTTGGATTAGTTGATTCTTTTGTTATGGCTATGGCATTAGGGTCTGGTGGAAAATATATTAGAGCAGATGATTTAGACTGGAATGATAAAACACCAATCCTAGTAAGAGGACTAGGTAAAACTAAAATTATTAAAAAATGTATCGAAGAAGGTAGAGATTTTTACTTTATGGATACAGGCTATATTGGAAATAATCCAAGCCCAATGAATCCTAATGGTAAGAAAACTTATCATCGAATAGTTAAAAACGCATTACAAAATCTTCATATGCCAGCTAGAGATAGATTAGAAGATAATAAAAAAGAGCCAGGTGATGATGATATAACTGCACAAAGAAAACTTGATGCTAATTTATTAATAAAAGCTCCCGAACATTATAGTGGTGAAAGATGGAAGCGTCTTGCTATACAGTTTAAAGATGTTAGACCTGGAAAGAAAATTCTTTTAGTTCCACCTAGTGAAAAAGTAATGAAATATTTTGAATTAGATTTAGATATCTGGATTGAAAATACTGTTATGCAAATTAAAAAGCATACACAAAGACCAGTTGAAATTAGAAAGAAACCTAGTAGAGAAGCTAGGGTTTCTACACAAACTATGGAACAAGCATTAGACGATGATGTACATTGTTTAGTAACATTTAATAGTATTGCTTCATTAGAAGCAATGATTTATGGAACACCTGCAATAGTATTAGGCCCTAATTGTGCTCAAGATATTTGCGAAACAAAATTACACCAGATTGAATTTGTAAAACATCCAGGCCGTAAACAATTAACATGGCTTTGTCGTTACCTTGCTAATAATCAATTTACGTATGACGAGATGTTAAATGGATATGCGTGGAGTAAAATAAAATGAGAGTAGTTGGTTACACAAAAGTTATCCCACCAGGGACTAGAACTAAACCTTTAAAGCATAATCATAAAGAGCAAATTATACGTAACTTTATTGCAGGGGTAAGAGAATGCGGTGATAATGGTCTAGTTTATGATGGGTTTGAATTGTTACAATGTGATGTTGCGATGATGCAAGGCTTTATACATGAAGGAAGTGCTCATGTTCCACATATACAACTTAGAAGAGGAATATCAAATAATACAAGAAATAAAGCATTTATAACAGCAGATAGTAATTTATTTTTATATAAAGCAGTAACTAACGAACCACATCATTATTTACGATATAGTCTTAATGGCGTTTTTAATGATACTGGGAATTATTGTAATAGTAATTCAACAGATAGTCAGTGGCGTAAAATTCAAAGAGACCTAGGTGTTACTTTACAACCGTGGTCAATAAATGAACGCGAATGTATTCTGTTATGCTTACAACGTAATGGTGGTTGGTCAATGAAAGGTAAAGATGTTGTTCAGTGGGCTAATAGTAAAATAGCAGATATTAGACAATACAGTCAACGACCTATTATAGTTAGACCGCACCCGGGCGATAAAAAGGCTCCTGAATATACAAAACAAATTCACGGACCTAATGTACGTATTAGTTTTGAACCTCGTATAGAACACGACTTAGCAAAAAGCATGGTTACAATAGTTTATAATAGTAGTCCGGCTGTAGCAAGTGTAATTGAAGGAGTTCCAGTAATAGTGGAAGATCCTAGTGCAAGTCAAGTATCAGAAGTATGTCATACTAACTTAGCTGACATAAACAACCTACAGAAAAAAGATAGAGAACAATGGATTAATAACATAGCACAATGCCACTGGAGCTTCAGAGATTTACTTACTGGAGAAGCATGGCAACACATGAGGAATTTTATATAATGGATGGTAGAATTAATTCAAGATTTTGTAGAAAATGCGATGCCATATTTAGATATCAATGTAAGTGTCCAAATCATAAAGCAATGCCATGGCAAAGAACAAATGTATTCCATCAAGGAAAACGGAACAAAGGCAAAACTGCTTTAAAATATACACAGAATAAAGATGAAGGTCAAGAGTAATGAAAATATTAAAAATTCTAATGTGGCCATTTATAATGTTAAAGAATATATTAGATGGTAATTACTGGGCAGAAAAAATTGGTAATAAAACTGGTGCATATGATAAAGCACATAACAGTAAACTTGCACAATGGTCGCGGAGCCTTACAGGATGGAAATGGTGGGCATGGCAAATAGGTGGTGGTTTAGTATTTGTTGTTGTAGTAGAATTTGTATTAAACTTAATAGGCCTTAGTATGTTGCCTTGGAGATGGTAAATGTCAGACATTAAATTTGTAACTACATTTCATAGACCGGGACTAGTTGAGTACGGTCAAAGATTTATTAATAGCTTTGCAGAGCGTGTTGATAATAATATTCCATTAATAGTTTATGCTGAAGATTGTCAACCAAGTAATCCTAGACCTCAACAAATTACTATTAAAGATCAAAAAGAATTAACAAAACTAACAGCATTTAAAGAAAAATGGAAAGATGTACCTAAAGCAAATGGCAAATGTCCATGGCCTGAAAGACGTCCACGTGATCATCATAAAGAGTTTAAATGGCATGCTATTAGATTTGCTAACAAAGTTTATTCTGTATTTAAAGAATGTCAAGATCCTGAAGCTACTTGGATAGTATGGATCGATGCTGATACTTTTGTCCATAGCACTTGGAGTTATGAACAAATTAAAAATTTATTACCAAGAGATAAATGGATAACTTATGTAGGCAGGGGTATAGGATCTTTAACCTGGCCCGAGTGCGGATTTTATGGTTTAAATATTAAAGATAGAATGTGCAGACAATTTTTAGACGAATTCGAACGTTATTATGAAGAAGCTGAAGATGGTATTTTTAAATTAGATGAATGGCATGATTCGTTTGTATTTGGTCATATATTAAATCAAATGAAAGCAAAGTATCCTAATGTATTAGATTATAGTGCAAACATTTATAATAATACAGCAAAGACAGGAGGAGGCGGACATCCTTTAATTAATTCTGTTTTAGGAGCGTGGCTTGATCATATGAAGGGTGTTCGTAAAACAGAAGGCAGTAGTAGAAAAAAAGATCTTTTAGTGCCTAGAAACGAGAAGTATTGGAATGAAGTTTAGCTTATGGACAGACTATGGCGCAAAAAATAGTAGATCTGTGTTTGATAATTTTGCTAGTGGGTGTCGTATTTCCGGTCACGATGTTGTGTATAACGATCATGACTGTGACGTATCTGTTATTTGGAGTATTCTGTGGAACGGGAGAATGGCTCCAAACAAAGACGTATGGGAAATATGCCAGAAGCAGAATAAACCGATAATAGTTTTAGAAGTCGGTGGTATCAAACGAGGTACAACATGGAAAGTTGGAATCAACGGAATCAATAGGGAAGCAAATTTTGGTCCTAAAGAACATGGTCCTGAACGTGCAAACTTATTCAATTTAAAGTTACAACCTTGGCGCACTAGTGGTAGAGATATAATTATATGTGGGCAACATAATAAAAGTCACCAGTGGCGTGATATGCCAAGAATGGAAGATTGGGTTCTTGCTACTATTGAAACAATAAGACATCATACAGCAAGACCTATAATTGTTCGTTCACATCCTAGAAATAAATTAACACTAGATAAATCCGCTCTTACAGACTTTATAAACGTAACACACGAAGTACCTCAGCAAATTCCAAACACATATGATGACTTTGACTTCAATTTCCATAATGCATGGGCAGTAGTAAATTGGTCTAGTAATCCGGCGACCCAAGCAGTTATTGGAGGCGTACCTATTTTTATAGGGCCTGAAAGTTTAGCATGGGATGTTGGAAACCATTCATTAGAAACTATTAATAATCCAACAATGCCTGACAGGCAACAATGGCTTAACGATTTAGCATATACTGAATGGACAATTGAAGAAATTTCACAAGGATTACCACATAAACACTTGACTTCTTCTCTCTAATCTAGTATAATAGTATATTATGTTTAGAAAAAATGTCGGAAAAGAATCCCTAACTGTTGAAGACTGCTTAGAATTAGTTGCTGGAATAAGCCAACTTAAATTCCATGACGACCCTACACTCTCTAAACTCCAAAATTTTAAACTACACGAAGACAACCATAAAATAATGTTTAGTATTGCTAAACAAGTATTTAAGGGTACAGCATTAACGCAACGTCAATATACACTTGTACAAAAATTATTAGTTGATTATTACATAGAACAATTTGATAAACATGAAATTGATTTAAAATCATGTATTGAACGTTTACGTACTCCGTTACGTAAAATTAATGAAGAGCATTGGATTAAACTTTTAGATTACAAAGATATGAAAATGCTTGTAATTAGATTTCCCTTTAATAAAAAAGTTTTAAAATATATTGAAGATTTAAAAAATAGTGTAGATAAAGAATATTTCTACGAAAAACACCAACATTTTTTTCCATTTGAAGAAAAGTATGTTATGCGACTTGTTACTATAGCTAAACGTTTTGAAAAGAAGTTTGTTATAGATCAACTAATTATGGACATATATAATAAACTATTAGAATTTGATGCTAATAAACAAAATTATATTCCAGGGATATACAATTATAAAATAGCTAATCTGCCTACTAAAGGATTAGAACATTGTGTTAATTCTATTAAAGAAGAACCAAGTCAAACCAATCTTTGGAAATATTATGATCGAAGATTCTTATATGGTCTTGAATACATTGACGAGAATTCTGTACTAGAAAGTTTTAAACATTGTTCAGAACTTACAGCAAAAGTTACACAAAGGTCGCAATCAGTAATATGTATTAATAAATTAAAATGGAGTCTTGATCAAGTATTAGCAAGTATACATGAGTTAGATAGATATCCATTGTTAATAGTTATTGATCATAAACAAGCACAAGATCAATTATTTGAACTGCATAGACGATTTACAAATTTTATACCATCAGAAGAAATGAGTGTTATGTTTAGACTTCCTTCACCAAAAGGAAACGAATTTAACCATTTCATCAGAGAGAACCACTTAAATAATATAGTTGACAATAAGACAAAAATAGTGTATATTAATAGTAATAAGGTTCCTAAGCCTTTAATAAAAACTCAGTGGAGACCTGTGTGTGCATTTACTTTAGGTAGTAAAAGAAATTATACTAAAGTAGATGGGTTTATTTCAGGTACTGATTTATACATTCAGTATGATACTGACATAACACCCTTTGGCGATATAGGTGGTAGAAAGGTAGAAAAAATTTAATGGTAAGCTGTCGAATAGTAATTCAAGATGAAGTTAACATAAAGGTTGAAAATCTTCCGGTTGAATACCGACGTAAGATTGCAAATAAATTAAAGTTTGCAGTACCATATGCAAGATACTTACCACAATATAAATTAGGTCGTTGGGATGGTAAGATTAACTTTTTTGGTATAGGAGGCACAGGGTATGTTAACCATCTTGATATTATTGTTAATACTTTAGTAGACTCAGGAGTAGAAGTTGCAGAAATTAGTGACAATCGAATTAAGCATAATTTAACATTTAACAAAATTGATAAGAACTACTGGGCCCATAAAACTTGGCCGAAAGGGCATATAGCAGAGGGCGAGAAAATTATATTAAGAGATTATCAAGTTGAAGTTATTAATAACTTTTTAGAAACTCCACAAGCATTACAAGAAGTCGCCACAGGTGCTGGTAAAACAATTATTACTGCAACACTTTCACATCTTTGTGAACCGTTTGGTCGAACACTTGTAATTGTTCCTAATAAAAGTTTAGTTACACAAACAGAAGAAGATTATATTAACTGTGGATTAGATGTTGGTGTATACTTTGGTGATAGAAAAGAACTTGGCAAAACACATACAATTTGTACTTGGCAAAGTTTGAATATACTTGATAAGAAAAGTAAAGATTATGATGCTGTTGTAACATTGGCAGAATTTTTAAACGGCGTAGAAACATTAATTGTTGACGAAGTACACCAAGCTAAAGCCGATGTATTAAAAAAATTATTAACACAAAATCTAAAAAATGCTCCACTTAGATGGGGGTTAACTGGAACTGTACCAAAAGAAGATTTTGAATTTCAGGCAATTCTAGCAAGTATAGGTCCTGTAATAGGAAAGATAAGTGCAAAAGAATTACAAGATAAAGGTGTATTATCTAACTGTCATGTTAATATAGTACAGCTAATAGATACACAAGTACATAATAGCTATGCAGAAGAATTAAAATATCTTGTTACACATAAAGAACGAATAGAACATATAGGCAAAATGATGGGCTCTATTAAGGACTCAGGCAATACATTAATACTTGTAGACCGTATTAAGGCAGGTGAATTATTAGTAGAACAAATACCAGACGCAGTTTTTATTAAAGGTGATGTAAAATTAGCTGATAGGAAAGAGCAATATGACGAAGTTAAAGAAGCAACTAATAAAGTTATTATTGCAACTTATGGAGTAGCGGCTGTAGGTATTAATATTCCTAGAATTTTTAATCTTGTTCTTATTGAACCTGGTAAAAGTTTTGTTCGTGTTATACAATCAATAGGCAGGGGCGTACGAAAGGCAGAAGATAAAGACTTTGTACAAATATGGGATATTACGTCAACATGTAAGTATGCAAAGCGACATTTAACGCAACGTAAGAAGTTTTATAAAGAAGCTCAGTATCCTTTTACAATAGAGAAACTTGACTGGACTTAATTATGAAAACATTTTTAATAGAAGTAAAAGTAGGAGATGAAATTGCTGTAGGAAGATTTCGTAACGTGCCTACTAAAATTAAAGCGATAGAACTGGACGAGTATGGACAGCCAGTAATTGTAACTAGCAAAGGTAAAAAGAAACTTCTTAGTTGCAGACTTTCAAAACTAGACCCTGGGACTAAGACACCAGCAGAAATATTAGCCGATGCTAAAAGGAAAAATAAATGAAAATATTAACACTAGAGAACAAAACATTCCATCTTAATAACTTACCGGAAGAATTAAAAGACGATGTACGATTTGCTGTTTTAGATAATTCAAACCCTAAGGAAGCTGATTTCTTTTTTATACCGCTAATATTTTTAGAAAGTTTTAGTTCTCCAGCAATGGTATTAGAAATTAATGGTAGAGAAATTACAATGCCAGTAGATTGGAGTTTAGCTGTTGGCGATAGTGAAGGTGCAGGGGATATAGAAGTATTGCCGTTAACAAGTTTAAATGATCGAGGATTCGAAGCATTCTTGTTTAATCCTTTGACAAGTTATACTTTAAATTGGGGGGAAATAAAAATAACTAATTTTTATAATGATGTGAAATGGTATTTTCCTAAAATGAAAAACGGACAACTATTAGCAATACCGATTGAAGACGGAGAAGATCCTTTATGTGCTTACTTTGTTAAAGATATTAGTCGCCAAAGTGAAATGATCGATTACGGAGTATTATTATAATATGTTTTGGAAAAAAAAGAAAACAGATACTATTGTAGTAAATGCATATACTGATAGGAAAGATCAGTATGATGCTTACCAACCTATGTTAGCTAGAAAGTTTCTACCAGACTGGTGGAAAAAATTACCACTGCATAGAGAAACAGATATGCCTGGCTATGACAAAATGCCTGTTGCAACAATGAAAACTTGTCCTGCAATTAACGGCATCCTTAAAGAAGGAATTATATTTCCTTCTTGGTGTGAACTTCATGCTAAAGTAGATGCTGGTGGTAATAGGTTTTTTCATGCAGTACCTGATTATATACAAATGGTAGAACATGATAGACGTGATTTCGAACATCATAAGCCAGGATTGGCTCAGATTAAAATTACATCTCCGTGGACGTTAGTAGAAGAAACAGGAGTGCAATGGGTTTGGATGAAACCAGATTGGCATCATGATAATCCTTTATCTTACTGGACTGTTCCAGGACTTATAGAATACAAGTACCAACATGCTTGTTTAAATAATATCTTTATTCCACACGATACTCAACTTACAATTCCAGCTGGATTACCTTGGTTACAACTAGTACCAATGTCTGATAAACCTGTAGAAATTCACTGCCATCTTATAAGTTCTGAAAAGCAAAGCCAATTAAATAGTGGTGTAGCTCATTCCATATCGGGAGGGTATTTAAAACGTATACTAGCGATACGGAAGCAGAAGGAAAGACTAAATGAAGACAATTAGTGAAGAATATGTATTACAATTAGCTCAACTGCATAATGAAAAAGCTTCATTTGGTGATGCTAAAGGACTAAAACAAACTGAAAAATGGATTAGAAAATATAGTCCAAAAAGTATTATTGATTACGGGTGCGGTAAAGGTGGAGTAACTTTAGCATTACAAGAAGCATATCCAGACATGACTGTTCAAGGGTATGATCCAGGAAATTCTAACTTTAATACTAGACCCGAAGGAACATTTGATATGCTTGTCTCTTCAGACGTATTAGAGCATATTGAACCTGTATTTTTAGAGAATGTATTAAAACACATGAATGAATTATTTACAAAGGTTGCATTTTTAATTATTGCAACTAGTCCTGCTAAAAAGTTTTTACCCGACGGACGTAATGCACACCTTATTGTTGAAAATCCAGGCTGGTGGAAACCATTAATAGAAAAACATATTAATGGCAAAATTGTACATCATGAATTTGCAGAAAAAACAAGAACAGATAAAAAGGGTGTAGTACATCCTAATAACAAATATGTTGTAGTAATAGAGAAGGACCATGCCTGAAAAAAAAGCACACAATCCTAAAGAGCCTAAAATAATTCCTAGTCAATTTCAGAGAGCTAAGGAAATTATTTGGGATGAAGTGTTAGATAAAATAGAATGGGATTCTACAAAAGAGCCTGATACTGTTAAATATCTTGGTAATGAAATTATCAACGGAAAACTTAATCCAGACGATTTGCCAACAATGATATTACATTCTGAGTATTATCCCAATTCTATACAAACTGCAATTAGTGAAATACAACAATTAAAAGAAGTTAAAAATATGACATGTTTGTATGTCTCGTTTGCCAAAGATGCACCAACGTATGGACCTATCAGCAATAAGTCAAATGTATTACTTGTTGGTGGTCCTGGTAAGGTAGGGTATGCGTTAACTGGCACTGGTGAAACTTGGTTAAACCCTGGAGACTTGTTATATATTCCTGCAGGTACAATATACGAAGAAGTTACTACAGGTCCCCGTGCAACAATGAGGTTTGATTTATGATGGCAACAGAACACACAATACAAGATAACTTTTTAGATAGAGATGTTTTTAGATTTATCTCTGATCAACTTATGGGTGATCATTTTCCCTGGAATTATATGGCAGGTGTAGTAGGATATGCTGATACACAGGCCGACAAAGATGGTGATTACTATTACTTTACACATGGGTATTATAGAGATAATAAGTTTTGGACAAACTATGGAAATGTATTTGATCCACTTATAGATGCTCTTGGAGTATCTGGATTAATGCGTGTTAAAGCTAATCTTTATCCTAACGTAGGACACTATCATCAACATGGATGGCATTCTGATTTTAAGATTAAACACACCGTTTCACTCTTATACATTAATTCTAATAACGGTCATACAGTTTTAGAAGATGGTACAAAAATAGAAAGTCGAGCTAACCGACTCTTAACATTTGATGGAAGTTTAGAACATGCAAGTACAACATGTACTGACCAAAATGTTAGAGTTAATATAGGAGTTAATTACATTTAATGTCTTTTACAAATTTAATAACTAATGCAATCGATACTATATTAGACGAAGTTACATGTAACGGAAAGTGTACACCGTCAGTAGTTGAACTTGGTAATCAAAGATTAAAAAATAATAAGTCACGTGCTAAAATTTATAACAGGCTTGGCATTACAGGTACTCCAAATCTTTCTACAACAAAAGAATTTTATCATGATATAGGATTTAGAAAGTATCTTGCTATAGATGTAAACACTGATAAGGATGCAGTTGCACTAGATTTAAATATGGATTTAGGTAAACATTACGGATTTAATGAAAAATTCGATTTAGTAACTAATAATGGGACAGGAGAACATGTCTTCAATCAATATATGGTCTTTAAGAATGCTCATGACTTATGTCAGCCCAAAGGCTTTATGGTACACGTATTGCCTTTTTATAGATGGGTTGATCATGGCTTCTATAATTTTCAACCTAATTTATTTCCGTGCCTAGCATTACAAAACAATTATAAATTATGCCAACTATGGATTGGTGAAAGCAATGGCGGTCGTATTGAAAAGCTCGGCGGCAAGTTATCTCGTGATAAAGGATACAGACACGACTTTGCTTTAGATACATGGGAACGAGATCCAATGATTGTTGCAGTTATGCAAAAACGAGAAAATAATAAGTTTAGTTCGCCACAACAACATCTATATAATAATGACAATATTTCAAGCGATGAAATAAAAGGGAGATATAAATGAATTTAAGTGTATTACAAAATTTTAAACCAGAACATCTTAAGATGGATCCGTTTCCACACATTCATATACCACAAGTGTTACCGTGGGGGTTATATAAAGAACTAGAAGAACAGTACCCAGAAGAGCTTATGCTTAATGGAGAAACTAGAGGCTTTGGTGATAAACGTTACCAACAAAAGGATTTTGACTACTCAGCTATTACTCCTTTGTGGAAAGCATTTGCTGACTATCATACTAGTAAATATTTTAAAGATGAAGCTATACAAGTACTCAGTGGAGCAATACAAACACACTATGGTGATAAGTTACGTATCAAATACGCCAGAGCTGATGTAAAACCTAGATATGAAAAGGGTCCTATTGATGCTATGAAAATGGAAATGCAGTTTGTTATAAATGCTATTGACAATCAATATATTAGAACACCTCATGTTGATCAAGCTAGAGAACTATTTGCATTTTTATTTTACTTTAAAAAATTTGATGACAAAGGCGATGACGGAGGCTTAGACGTTTATAAAAAGAAGACATTAGGACAATGGCGTAGACAAGGTGGCGGGCGAGAAGCATTACCTGAAGATATTGAAGCAGTTTGGCATGTACCTTATATGCAAAATACAATGGTAGCTTTTCTAAATACAGTTAATAGTATACATGGAGTTGAACCAAGAGATAACCCAAATAGTATTAGACGATATATTAATATCGATTGTCATGTACAAGAAAAGTTATTTAAATTTGGAGAATAAAGATGGGAGTTCGCGCCGGTAAGATATGGGGAAGTACAGAATTAATACATGCTAACGGTGTATTAGAATTTCACCGTATTGAATTTAAAGCAGGCTTTAAATGTTCGGAACACGAACATCAATATAAGTTTAACGGCTTTTATGTTGAACAAGGTACAATGATTGTACGTGTTTGGCAAACTGACGATCAAGAAGGATTAGTAGATGAAACTATTCTCGGACCAGGAGACTTTACTGTAGTTAAACCAGGTAAAGTACATCAGTTTGAAGGCATAAACGACGGAGTAGCTTTTGAACTTTATTGGGCTGAATTTGATCATAATGATATTGTAAGACGAACTGTAGGGACAAAAGTTGAGGAGAAATAAATGCCTTTATATGAATACAAATGTTCTAGATGTGCTTGGACTGAAAGGCTTATTGTACAAGTTCAAGACAGGAATAATAAGCAACGATGCCCAAGTTGTCGCTATGTTATAATGAAAAGAACAACTTGGTCATTAAAGCCTGAAGGTTGGACAACTAACAACAATAATGAAGTTATCATAAGAAAGGAGTTTAGGAAATATGAAGGACCAACAATGTGATAAACCTAAAATATATGAACGTAATCCTGATACAGGAGTAATACGTTGGAGGTATGTAGGTGAAAGCCCAGACGTTTATGGATGGCCAAATTATGGCAATATATTAACTAAGGAAGAAGAAAAAAAAGAACTAGGAGAGCTTGATGGCTAATGGACAAGCTGGATCAGAACGCGAACACAAATACCAACAATTAGCTGACTGTATTCGATCAGATCAATTATCTGCTAGACAAGTACAAGAAGAATTTGAGGCTGATCCAAAGTTTAAAGAATGGTATACTAAAAAATACTTGACTTCTTCTAAATAAGAAAGTATAATATAAGCATGAGTTCTAAAAGAAAGTTACCATTATCAGAAGTCTTTGCTTGTATGGACGGTGATGCAAAATCGGCGTATGACGAGTGGAGTGAAGAAGAAAGGAAAGAATTATCCTTTTGGCTTTTAAACAGATACGCAAGTATTGTCGAAGGTAGCCGCGATGCAAAAGAGTTAGCAATCTTGTTAACTAACGAATACTATAACAAAAATTATATGGCTATTGCGAAACATCCAAAGCTACAATGGCTAACATTATGTGGTACTCATAATGCTAAAAGAGAACCACGTAGGCATGGATGGATTGGGCAAAAGAAAGCAAAAGCCACTCCAGCAACAAAGTTTTTAGAAACAATATTTCCTAACATGAAAGAAGATGAGGTAGAATTACTTGCTACAATATCTACAAAAGCGGAACTTAAACAATATGTCCAAGACCTTGGGCTTGAGAAAAAAGATGTCAAATTCTAAACCATATATCTGCAAGTATTGTAATACAGGATACACAAGGGAAAATACTCTTGCTGTTCATATGTGTGAAAAGAAAAGACGACATGTTCAAAAAGACGAAAAGAGAGTACAGTTAGGACATCTTACATTTATAAGATTCTATCAGTTGTGCCAGAAATACAAAGGAACAAAAACGTATGAAGAATTTTGTGATAGTCCTTACTATAATGCTTTTGTCAAGTTTGGCAGTTTTGTCAGTAATGTACGACCTTTATATCCTGACAAGTATGTAGATTATGTTGTTACTAGTGGAGTTAAATTAGACCATTGGTGTAAAGAAGAATTATATGAAAAATATGCATTAGAATTAATACTTAAAGAAAGCGTAGAAACTGCACTTGAAAGATCTATTAAAACTATGATGGATTGGGGTATTGAAAAAGAAGCTCAATGGAATCATTATTTTTCTTATTCAAGTTTAAATCGTGCTTGTCAAGATATTAAAGATGGTAAAATAAGTCCATGGTTAGTACTTAATACTAATAGTGGTAAACAGATGTTAAGTAAATTTAATGATGAACAATTACAAATAGTATATCATGTAATGGACCCAAAACATTGGGCTATGCGTTTTAAAAGACATGTTGCTGATGTTGAACTTGTTAAAGAAGTAGCAAAGGAAAGTAATTTATAATGCCTGATATTGATATTGATTTTGCAGACAGAAGTATTATTTTAAGTAAATTAAAACATCGTATTGCGAAATTAAACTCAAATAAAAAGCATAACACAGGAGTTTACTTTACGGAAATTCCAAATAATCCTGTAGATAACATGTCAACTGTTGATTATAAATCTGCAGATTCTAGAGGATATTTCAAATTAGACTTTCTTAATGTAAGCCTTTATCAAGCTATCAAAGATGAAAATCATTTAAATACCTTACTACAAAAGGAGCCATTATGGGAACTTCTAGAGCATCAAGACTTCGTAAAGCAATTGTTTCACGTAGGCGAACACAGCACAATTCTAAAGAAGATGAAACCAAAGTCAGTAGAAGAACTAGCAATGATACTAGCAATGATACGCCCGGGGAAAAGGCACCTATTAGGAAAGAATTGGACAGAGATTAGTGAAACTGTATGGATTCGTCCAGAGAGTGGTGAGTACTACTTTAAGAAAGCTCATGCAATTGCGTATGCTGTAGCAATTACTGTACAGATGAATTTAATATGTGAGGAGTTAAAGGAGGTATGTGATGTGGGAGATAAGTAAATCGTTTAATTTTTGTTATGGTCATAGAGTCTGGACACAGGAACTAAATAAAGAGTTTAGTTTAGATAGT
>Ga0080013_1001834_pt1 | contig 26952 bp, 43 predicted proteins | sample ETNvirenome_6_85_FD_69236 | JGI IMG/M metagenome (GOLD analysis project Ga0080013, IMG submission 69236) | Marine viral communities from the Pacific Ocean - ETNP_6_85 (SPADES assembly) (version 2) | ecosystem: Environmental > Aquatic > Marine > Oceanic | place: Pacific Ocean | collected 2013-06-19
TTCTGCTGGAGGACCATCTTTTGTTCCTGATCAATCCAGAGAAGCAGATCAAGAAGCGAATATCAGACTTCAAATGATCAATGAACAGCAACAAGCCTTAAAAGATATGGCTCAAGCTGCTGTGATAGTAAATAAAGCTCTTCATGATGCTGAAATCCAAGATGAAAATAATGATCTACAAGAGTTATCTAACCAAATGGATAATATTATTGATAATAATTATTTTGAATTTCAGCAATCTAATAAAGGAGTCTCAAGTGTAAAAGGTGAATTGGAGTCTTTAGGTGCTGAATTGGAATCTTTCCATAAAGAAGATTCTGCGAAACGATCAAACCGTTTTCAAAAGAAAAGACAACTATTGGCACAAGGGAAAATTGGAGATGCTAGAAAAAACTATATGCAGACGGGGATTCAGAATACAAAGACTAATGTGCTTAAATCTCTAATCGATAAAGAACATGAATTAATGAATTCTGATAAATCATTGGATTTGAAAATCAATGAATATGATGCTTTTGCTGAAAATACCAGAACAACTCTTGGAGTAGATGTCGATCGTTATAAAGACCAAGTAAGAAAAAGACTTATAAGACAAAGAGTGATGACTGAACTTGTGACAATGGATGATCAAAAAAGAAGGAATGCATATGCTTTTATGGAAGAACAGGCTAAGAATCCCACTTTAGGTGTTCCTTCTTTATATTTTTTGGAATTATCTAGACAGGTAAGAGGCGAAGCATTTTTCTTTGAAAAAGATACAGTTCTTACTGTATTAGATCAAACAGTACAAAGTATCAGTCAGAAGGAACTTGTTGGGTTTATCAATAAATATGGAAGTTATACGACTGAAGTAAATAATAGGACTGGGAAACAGACATCTTCAGTTAAAATTGATGATGCAAAATGGGAAGAAGTTCAAGATAAATTTCCTCATATTACAAAGAAGACTTTTTTTGCTTATCTACAAAAAGCTGCTGCTCAGTATGACAAACTTAATAATAGTATTTTAGGGAAGATATCTTATTCTGATGTTAAATCGGAATTTGAGAATAGAAACGACATCTATTTTAAATATATTACCGAGCAATACAAAATAAATGATGATGGAAATTTAATTGTAAATAAATCAGTCAACCCAGTTGGGAAGCCTTGGGAGGAAGAAATATTTCTACAAGTAAAAAACGATCCAATTTATTTAGAAGAAAAAGATAATGCAATTAGGCTTGATGCTATTGTTGAAAATATAAATGAAGCTTTACAGTTAGAGCCTAAAAAAGAAAATATTAATGCTATCAATGATATATATCTAGCTACCAAAAAAGAAGTTAAAGAGATTGATGGAAAGTCCAGATATTTCCGATATGCAGATTGGTTTATTGAACAAAAAGGCAGAGAAGTTAAAAGACTTTTAGAAAGAATTAATAATGGTCAAAAAGATTTTGATGCTTTAGTAAGGCTAGAAAGCCCTATTCGTCCTCCGACTATTAATACTTACAGAAAAATCAGAAGATCAAAATCACCATATATGAAGCTAAATGACTGAATTATTTTCTACACAGGAATTAGAAGGGTTAGCAAATCAACCTTTAGCTGATCAAGCAAAATATTTTATGGATGAGTTGTCTATGGTTTCGACTTCCAGCCAATATCCTCAAGCAGTTGCTGAACAATTAAAATATTATGGGTCTAATTTCCCAGATTATTTCAATCTTGTTTTATATCCTGAAAAGAAAAATCAACCTTATCGTTTTGATAATATTAATTCTGATATAGATCTTGAATATAAAGAATATGAAACATTAGTAGATTTACCAGGATACGATAAAATTGTTGAAAAAAGAATCAATGAAGTATCAGTCCCAGGAAGAAATATTACGTTTTATAAAACAGAACTTGAATCTCAAGGTGTTGATGCCTCTACAATAGCAAGTATTATTACTGAAGCCAATATAGCTGCTAATCAATTAAGTTATGCATTGCCAAATTATGATAAAAATTCTAGACAGACTTTTTTCCAGATGTTTGCCATGCAGACTTATAAAGACATGGATCGTTCTAATAGAGAAGTACCCGTTTCTGAATCTTTATTAGAACAACTTATATTACCTCAATACTATATGATTCGACCTCCAGGTAATCCTTTTGTTCATGTATTATATCCACGAAGGTTTATTGCTCCACATGCAGATTTAGGAACAAGAGATCTTGAACATGCAAATAATGAAATACTTTTTCAAGTCTCAAACAGTGACAACTATAATAGTTTACTAGATCGATATGCTATCCGTTTTGGGACAGATAAAGGCAACTTAGGGCTTTTCATAAATACAGACAATCATGGGTTTCTTGATTTATTTCTTTATAGTAAAAATGAACCAGAAGCAGCTTCTCCAATAGGGATAAAGATCTCTTACGAAAAATATAGCGAATATGCTAAGTTAAGAACAGAATTGGCAATGCTTGAAGATATAGATTCATTGCTTGTCGCAAGTTTTAACCTTTTTGATGATAAAAGTGTTATTGCTAAAAAAATGGCAGAAGAATTTCATAATAAAATATCTTTAAAAAAGAAACCTATTGGCCGAAGAAGTCTTAAATCTTTTGTCCCTAGAATTGGGTTCTTCGGATGGGAAGAAGGATATTATGAAATAGAACCTGATGCATCAGACATTATTATGGGTATCCCACAAGATGTATTAGAAAGACATTTGTCTGGCATGTGGAGACAATATTTCAGCCCATCTGATACAACAAGAATTGGAATTATTGAATTTGAAGTACTTAATGAATATATATCTTTAGTTAAAAACCATCCTAATATAGATCCTGATGAAATACATCAGCAAATGCTTGAAGCAAGAAAATCTAAAGAAGAAGGTTTTCATATCAAATTAGGTCGAACATTGATGGATTTAGAAAAACGTGGAAGTGCTTATTTTGATATGGTCACAGAGAATATAGATTTAACTCCATGATTATCAGACCAGAATATATTGATTCTACTGAATTTACACAACATTTAGTCAATCAGTATAAGCCTTCTTATAGTAAATTGTTTTCTGATTCTATGGCTTATGGTTTTAGGACTATGTGGTGGCAGGAAGCTTTGGATGAAATTGCTTATGATTCTGCTAGTCAAGGAGATGTCATCTCAGAAGAAGTTTATAAAAAAAGTAAATACTATCGTCCTGGTGTTTCCTGGTTTGAAGGAATGACTGTAGAACAAGCACAAATTTTATCAGAAAACAATGATCGGAATTCACATTACGCTCAACTCACCAAAAATATTTCAGGTTTTTCAAGTGCAGGAATAACAGGAATGTTTGGTGGTTTGATTGCGGGTAGTTTTTTAGATCCTCTTAATTTCATTCCTTATTATGGAATTGCAAAACAAGTTTCTAGAGTCAAAGGACTATTTTCTAAAGTCAAAAAAGCTAAACAAGCTGTTAAAACAAAACAAGCTAGAGGTGTTTTAGGAGATTCACTAATTACATTTGCAGATCCTATCATTGGTGCTGGTCTTGCGAATCTTGCAATTAAAGATAAACGCTCCAAGTTTCAGGAACAGCATGATTTAAAGATGGTCTTAATGGATATGGCAGTTGCAGGAGGTATTGGTGGAACAATGGTCTTTGGAAAAGCAGTTGCCAGAAAGATGAGAAATGTATCTCACAAGACTCATATGAATCGTGTTCAACAAGCACTAGATCAGCTTGAAGAAGGTAAGACCCTTAACCTGAAGCCTCATCCTACAAAAGGATTGAATTACGAAGCTTTTGAGGTTCCTGAGAGCATAAATACAACAACAAGAGCAACAGTTCAGTCTGCAGTCAAAGCAAATGATGAAGTTCTTCTACATGTCATTGATTTAGGCATTACAGGAGAAGATGCAATATCTGCTACTGATTCTATAAAACAGATTCTAGATAAAGCAGAAGCAGAAGGATATGACGGAATTGCCTTAGATGAATTAATCCTGATAAATAATGAAGACATATTGATGGAAACAGGATTATCTCATCTAGATATAGAAGTTAAAACCTTAGATGGAGAAGGAGGAGTTGAAGTAGTTGTTGTTAAAAGTCCACTAGATCAAGAAGTTAAATGGGATCATGTCGATGGAAATAAACAATATGAATATAACTTTGATGCTGAAGCAGAGTCCACAACACTTAAAGATGCAGTTAAGGAAAGTATTAACCGCTTTACGCAACTTCCTTCAAAAATTGTATCAAGACTCAAAAACATTGAGCTTAAGGCTAATCAAGTCAATGAGAAGCTAACAACAATGAAGAATGCTGTAAAATCTGCAGCCCAATGTGTGATCACTAATGGCTAAGATCAATACTTGTCAATCTATGCTGATGAATGATTTCGGCATGGATGAAAAATCTGCACAGAAGATGTTGGATGATTTGAAGAAAGGCAAATCTCCAGAAAAGATTCTAGATCGTGCAGAACGCTATGCTGCAACTAAGGATTTTGAATTACAACAAAATGAAGCAAGAGCAGAACTAGGAATGCATGCTTTTGAGAAAGCATATAATTTCATAATGATGCCTGTAAATGGTGTAAGTCCTGACATTGATACTATCTTTACTCGTTTTAGAGCATTACTTACAGGATCAACCAAAGAAGGAGAAGGATTCTTAAATAGTATAGGAGCAGCACAAGATACAAGAACTCAGTTGATGCATGGAAGGATTCAAACAGAATTCTTAAACAATACAGGTCTTACAAGAACTCAAATGCATCGTTTGTTACGTAATAAGCGTTTTCAGGAAGATTTAGTCAAAGAACGATTTCCTCTTCAAAAGAAAAGTGTAACTGGAAATAAAGAAGCTCATGAACTGGCTAAGATTATAGAAAAAGAGAATCTAAGAGTTGTTCAAGAAGCAAATGCTGCAGGAGCAGCAATCCTTTATGATTCAACACATGTAACAACTCAATTCCATGATATTCCTCAAATGAAGTTAATGGGTGAAGATGAATGGATTGATTTCACAATGAGTCTTTTAGATAAAGATAAGACTTTTGAAGGGTTTGAACCTAATAGAGAAATATTAAGAAGAGTCTTCAAGAAGATAACTAAAGAACTTGAAGAAGAAGTAGATGCTACTGAAACAATGGCAGATGCATTATCTGCATCACGTTATCTTCATTTTGAAGATGCAAATGCTTGGTTAACTTACAATAAACGCTTTGGGCATCAAGATCCTGTTCTTGCAATGATTGAAGGATTGGAACTCCAAAGCGACAGAACTGTTCTTATTCAACGATTAGGACCAGATCCAGAAGCTACGTATAAAGAATTAAAACAAGCACTTTCAGAAGTTCCTCAAGTTAAACAACTTATTGAAGGAGAAGGATTAGATAAACGATTTGATCTTCTTTCAGGAAAATCTTTAATACCTGGAAGTGTAACCCTTACTAAAATTACTTCAGGAGTAGTCAGTTGGCATTTGATTACTGATATGGGAAAGGCATTCCTTTCTTCATTCAGTGATCCTTTAATACAAGCCATGACCATGAACTATTATGGTAAGTCTTTTTTCTCTTCCTACCATGATACGTTCAAGAATCTGAAAAGATCTTTTAATAGAAACTTAGGCATGGAAGAACAAGACATGTTTAAGTTTCTTGGTATTGGTATCGATGGAATCCTTAATTCTTCATCTTCCAGATACATTAATTCAGATCCTGTAACAGGAACTTTGTCTCGTTGGGCAGACAAAATGTTCATGTATAACGGACTCAATTACTGGACTAATGCAAATAGAGAAGGATTTGCACGAATGTCATCTGCATTTATGGGAGATCAAGCACGTTTTAAGTGGGATGGATTAACTTCACAGTATCAAAGGATACTTCAGCAATATGGTATTACAGAAAGTGATTGGAACTTAGTACACAAGATTGGTGCATATGACATAGCTGAAGATATAGATATTAAGAATAGATCTATTGACATATATGCAAATGAAAGATACGTTACACCTGACCATATAAGAAAATTCTCTAAATCAAAACAAGCTAAAGAATTAGCTAATAAATTAGAGATTTTTTTTGTCAATGAATCAAAGATAGCAGTTCCTCAACCAGGGAAGAACGAAAAAGCTATCATGTCTTTTGGGTTCCAAAGAGGAACCGTACCTGGATCGTTAGCAGAACTCTTTTGGTTATTTAGAGGTTTCTCGCTAACAATGGCTGTTCAGCAATATCCAAGGATGATGCAGAATGGCATGGGTAATTCAGCAATGCATTTAGCACCAGCAATTATGCTTGGTTATGCATCGCTCACCGCAAAGGATCTTTTCAAGGGGAAAGAACCAAGAGATCCTTTCGATTCTTCTACTGCAGCAGCTTCCTTAATTCAATCTGGTGTACCAGGAATTGTTGGAGATTTTGTCTACAACAGTTATTCACAATACGGGTTCAACTGGTCTGACTTTATTGTTGGACCTGTAGCATCTGATTTTAGAGATGCAGGAAGAATATTCTCAGGGATTGTCAATGGAGAAAAAGATGCAGCAAAAGCATGGAGTGCAGTTAAAAACAACATTCCTTATGCAAATCTCTTCTATCTTGAACCAGTAGTGAATTATGGGCTTATTTACCACATCCAAGAATATCTTAATCCAGGTTATCTAGGAAGAACGGAAAACATGCTTCGACATTTTGAGAATCAAGATTATATAGAAGCATTCCGCCCTAGTGCTGTAGTAGGAGGTTATTAATGACAGTATCTGCAACAACTACAAGATCTTCTTTTTCAGGAAACGCCACTCAAGGGCCACATACAATAAGCTTTATTGTACTTGATGCAACCCATATTGAAGTCTATTGGGAAAAAGGAGCTTCAGGTCCAGGTACTCCTATTACTGGTGGAGGTTTTACTGCAGGAGCATCTGGATATCTTAAAAAAGATACTCATTATACTGTTCAGAATGCAGGAACTTCTTCTAATGCAACAATAACCTATATTGAAGCAGGATTCACTGTAGATTCTACAGTAACTTATCCGACATCAGTTGATACAATTGTCATTACCAGAAGTGTTCCTTTAACTCAGGTTTCTGATTATACGAATAACTCTACTATTGATGCAGAAACCATTGAGAACAGTTTTGATAAGTTAACTCAAATTTCTCAACAGTTGGATGATAATAGAGGTCATTCCTTAAAGTTTGCATCTTCTCTGGAAGGAACGACAGGTTTTAATACAACTCCTGATACTGCTGCTACTATCAGTCAGAATAAAACTGACAGAATAAACAATATAGTATCTTTCGATTCTAATGGTGACATCATTGCCACTCAAGAATTAGGATCTTGGAGAGGTAATTGGGTTTCAGGAACAACATATGTTGAAAGAGATCTAGTTAAAAATTCTGAAACAGGTGCTGTTTATATATGTCTTGAAGGACATGATTCAGGAACTTTTACAACAGATCTTTCTGCGAGTAAATGGGAAGCAATCATTGATGCAGGTGGTTTTAATGTTAAACTTACTGCAAACTTTACTATTGCTGCCGATGAAACCTACATCTGTCCGTACAAGATAGATCTTAACGGATATACGCTTACTAATAATGGAACTCTCATTTGTGCAGAAATCATCACTGGCGAGGGGACTTTTACAGGTACTAGTGCTACCGAATCAGGACCAGTTGATATTTCTTCTGCTTCCTTAGTCACGCTTAGTAGTACTCAGACTTTAACGAATAAAAGCTTAACTGCTCCAAAAATCGCAGATGCTGGATTTATTGCTGATGCAAATGGTGCAGAACAATTGGTATTTCAAACAACAAGTTCTGCTAAAAATCATTTTGAAATGACAAATGCGGCTGCTTCTAATTCACCACAATTGGCCGCATTAGGTGATGACACAAATGTTGGGATGATTTTGAATACCAAAGGAACAGGTAGTTATGAGTTAAAAGTTGACGGTACTCTCGCTTTAACTATCGCATTAAGCGGTGGACACACCACAATCACAGGACCATAAAGGAACCTATGGGAAATTTGACATTTAAACCGGCCTCTGGAGGAGTATTAAAACTCCAGGATGCAGGGTCAACAGATCGAATTACAGTGACCGATGGGGGAACAACAGTTTTAAACGAAGACGGAGGGGCTGCAGCACTGACCGTGGAGACTGATGGTGATGTGACCGTTGAAACTGGAAGTTTAAAAATCGGCACGGCAGGACAGGGGATTGATTTTGCTGCACAGACAGTATCATCCCAAACTGGAACAACACCAGATACGTCAACAGGAGACGAGGTCTTAAACCATTATGAGACTGGGACTTGGAGTCCAGTGGTTTCTGATGGTTCAAATCATATGTCGATGTCCGGCTCTGGCGATCTTGGGTACTACACCAAAGTCGGCAATCTGGTTACTGTCTCTGGGCAAATTAAAACCACTTCTATCGGATCTGCCAGTGGAGATATTTACATCTTAGGTCTACCGTTTACCGTTGCTGCAGGAACCACTAGCTATTCTGGTGGAGCTGCTGCTAATGGGACTGGTTTTTCTACAGCAGCAGCAGGATATATAGTTAGCTATTATGGAAGACCCGCTGAAACCTCTATGAGTTTAAGAGTGTGGGATTCTACGGCAGGAGCAACAAATATGCAAGCAACTGAATGGAGTGATGATGGGGCTATTATAATTGGTTTCTCCTATAGAGCAGCCTAATAAAAATGGCTGAAATCATTTACACTGAAATTAACCCTCAAGTATTGCGACACCGTTTATACGAACCCTCGATAGAAACAGGGTATGATGATTTGGTCGAATCCATTAAGCAAAATGGTATTAAATCACCACTTGTCGTTGGATGTAACAAAGGTGTAATTCACAGTAAAGGATTTGACGGTAATCACAGATTGGCAATAGCTTTTACTTTAGGTTTGGATGAAATACCAGTTGTTCTTTATTCTATTCATCATAAAACTGGATTTGATGGAAAGCAAATTAATGAACTTGATGATATATTACAAATTTGTGGTGAGGATATTAAAAATGAGTCTGTTTGGGATGAGATACGAGGTGCTTGGAGACGGTTACCATATCCAAAGAATCAATAATGGAAGTTCAATCAGATGATTGGAGTAAATCGTTCAACAAATAATAGGAATTTTAAATGGCATTAACTAAAGAAATAAAATGCGACAAGATTGAAGTTGTCGGTGACTTCAAATCAATCCAATGTCGTCAGGCAACGATAGTCAGTGAAGATGGAGTGGAACTTTCAAGAAGTTTCCATCGTCATGTCCTGCATCCTGGTGATGACATTTCAGGTGAGCCAGCAGAGACACAAGCAATCTGCAATGCAGTCTGGACAGATGCAGTCAAAGCAGATTGGGCAACTTTCCAAGCTGAACAAAAGCAGAAATGAATCCTGAGTAATCCATGACAGGACTACTGATTTTCTTTTCGATTTATATCAGTCTGATTTTAGCTGGAGTGTATCTGGTTTGGTATTTCATGAACAATTATGACTCCATAATTTTCAGGAGAAATAGTGTCAAATGAATCCTGCCGATTATGCATATGCAACTGGAAAGATACATCCTGATCTCATGGAAGTAGACAGTTTATTGCAGTTAATAGAAAGAATAGGACTGCCAGCAGTTATTATTGGGGCAACATTCTTTTATATTTATAAAACTGCACAAAGTCATCGTGACGAAGTTAAGTCATGGCAAGAGAAAGACACTGTGGCTGATTCACGACTTATTGATGTAATCAATCTTAGTAACACTAGAAATGAAAATTTTCAGTCGGCATTAAATGAACAGACAATGGCAATCAAGGAATTGTGCGGTGAAATCCGCGGAATGAAACCAAGCAGGAGATAAATTGGCTAAAGAGACCACAGTAACAACAGTTACGAAACCAGATGTTCCGAAACCGATACCTCCTAAGATGTCGGTAAATGAGAGAATTCAAGTAAGTAGGTTTATTGCTAGGTTTATCATTGGGTTGTTTGCGCTGGCTACGTTTCTGTATATTGTCCATGTAATGCTTGGGAGTGCAGAAGAATTACCCACATCCTCAAAAGACCTCTTAAATATACTAATTGGTGCATTTATCCCGATTTTGGCGGGAATTGCTAAGTTCTACTTTGAATCTGGAGGTGATCTTCATCAAGAAGCAGAAAAGAATCCCATTCCCCCCCATCCTGAGAAGGAAAAGGAAGCTTAGTGAACCACTTTAGTTGGCTGTATGACTTTTTCGTAAAGGATAATTATGATAACCATGAACAGGACAAAGAAAGGAAAGAAATGGTTAACCTCATTCTGCCATTTGTGGCAAATATGCTTAAGGACTTAGTAGCTGATAAAGCTCAGTCTTTAGCAGTCGAACATCTGCAACCTCATCTTGATAAACTTCCTAAAGAAGTTAGACAGGCATTTGATGATGCCGTTAATGGGGATAATGCTCATTCTCATAAGTCCGTCTTGGAGCTTGTCAAAGGAGTTGATTACACAGTCAAATAAGAGTTCTTGGTTAGCGATGCTGATAAGCACCAATTTCACGTTACAAGAGTTAGTTTATTCTCCTACCGCATTACATGCAGGAATCGATCAGGAAGAGCATTTAGATCATAATGCAGTCTCTAGGATCACAAGTTTAGTAATTAAAGTCTTACAGCCTATTAGAGATCAATTTGGAGCAACTAAGATTAATAGTTGTTTCAGATCACCTTCATTGAATACTCTGATAGGAGGATCAGCTAAATCTCAACATTGTTGTTCTGGGACATCTGCTGCTGCAGATATAGAAATCTATAGTGAAAAAGTTTCTAATCTGCAGTTAGCTAAATGGGTAAAAGATAATTTGGAGTTTGATCAGCTTATACTGGAAAACTACGCTCCAGATAGGATCTCTAGAATAACAGGTAAACCTGAAGGACCAAATTCAGGATGGGTACATGTCTCTTATTCTTCAACTGGAAATAATCGTAAAGAAGTTCTTCGTATGGTTAAGAAGAATGGTAAGACGAAATACTTCCAAGGACTTACAGAGTAGTTATTATTTTGAAGGAGATTGGCCTATTCTTAGGTACGATGATCCTTATTTCAATCAGAGAACTTAACGTATTTATTCCCCTTCATTCTTTTTGCATAGTTTCTGAATTTCCTGAGAGGAGTTCTTATTTCTCTTAGAGCTTCAACACTAATACCTATATATTCTGCTTCTATTTCCTCTAGAGTTTTTTTTTATCCTGGTTTTGAATTTTAATGATAATAGATTCTACAGTATCACCAGGAGCAACACCTTGTCCAAAGTCTTGAGAATGCTTTAGCACTTTCATGATTGCTATAGTTTCACTTCTAGTGAATCTGATACTACTGTACCAGTTATCTTTTTTATCATTCATAATTCAACCCAAAGTTGCCCCAACTTACTGCCCACGACTCAACAAAGCTGCTTTATATAAACACACCTTAACTAATCAAATCCTACGACAACACAGCTGCCTGAACATATCCCAATCCAACGTAATTAAAACCACCATGTCTTAGCTGCCTAAACTGAACATAACTAATTCAACTTTATGAAAATGTGATATCCCAAGAACCATTTGAGATGATTTCGTTGACGTTATCTTCTAGGTTTCCGTTGTCTTCTATATATTTATTGATTTTTTCAGTTGCATTGTTGTCCATCCATTCATTGGTGGCATTATAGGTTGCGATTGCATCTGCTTCCTTGAATTCTTTGTTATCACTATCCTTTAGACCTTGGATTTGTGTCTGAATTTCTGGATCTTTTAATAGTTCCAGAAGTAAAGGCTTTGCTATTGCTGATAAATCCATATATTCCTTATTCAATAGATTCTGTGTAATCAATAGGAACAACTTTTGGAAACTTCCACTTTAATCGCATTAAATAACCATGCCTGGACTGCCTTAACACACCTTAAACGACACGATCTCACAGCAACACAACTCATATCAACACACCTTAGCTGCCTCAACTAGACTTACCTTACCTCGACTCATCGTAACACAACCACCTTAGCTGCCAGAACAGAACTCAAAACACCTCATTCTAAAACGCCAAACCAAAGCTGCCATAACGCAATACATTCCATCATATCAAACCTTGCCCCATCTATTTTTAACTGCCAGACCTGAACGTAATACACCTCATCACATCTCACCTTGCCCCATCTATATTTTAACTGCCTGACCTTAAGCCAACACATTTTACCCCATTTTAACGGAATAGAACTTAACCCAACGCGCCTTGCCTTATCTATGCTATTTTAACTGCCTGACCAGACCTAAATTGATCACAACTAAACGCACCTTGACACATCTATGCTACTTCAACTTCCTGTGCTGTTTTAACTGCCTTAATCATATCGACAGTAGTATCTAATCTCTTTTTAGAGTTTTCGATTGTCAGAAGAGAACTAAGACGTTTTTCAATAGATTGTAATCTATCTTTTTCTTCAATCATGACTTTCTTCCAGATATCAGGTTGTTGTATTGCTATAGAAGTCTTTTCGTAATATTTACGATTTCCATCTGTAACATGAACAAATACAGGTTCTTGTTGTTCCTGATCTGATTCTGTGACTAAAAATCTAATAATCCTTCTAGCAGTGTCTATTCGGTGTAGATTAGCAGCTTTAGCATCATCCCACTCAAACCCTACATGTAATGGATTATCTTCGCTTATAGCACGTTCTAAGACCAATTTAGGGGTAACTTCACCATATCGTTTATGAATAGCATCTAATTCTGCACCAGCAAGATTAGGATCAATCTTCATTCTGGTATTCTCTTTCCATGTATATTCCATATCCTTATTTCCTTAACTGGTTAAAAAATCATGGGCATCTTCTACAGTCTCTTGATCGAAATCAATCTCCCTATTGAGCTTACCTAAATACTCACTATCACAAAGAGCATCAGCTACTTCGTAATTTGAAATGTTATCGGATGACTCTTTGATGTATTTGATTAATTCATATTTATTCATATCAATTCCCTTTCCTTTTTTTCTGTTTAAAAGGCAAGAAATGGGGCCGAAGTTTGCTTTTAACGAAAATCTTAGGATCAGGCTTGCACGCTTGCTAAGGTTCACGTTCGGGAAGGTACTTCTTCAACCCCAAATTGCATGGTTATGCAGCTTCTTCTCTTTCAAGAACTTTTTGTTCATGTGAATTAAGAAGACTGAAAGCACCGAATGTTCCTCCACGTTCCATTCGCCATTCACCAATTCCTGATGTAAATCCTGCTAATTCAAACAAGTTGAGTAACTGTTCTTGACTGATTGAATCTGCATTGTATTTGACATTCAGATTGACATGCCAATTATCAAACTGACCACGATACCTGATATCAGTAGTCATATTGATCTTGACCATATCTTGACGTAGATGAGGTCTATCACCATGTATCTGAACTAATTCTCCATCATCAGGTACTACATAAAACAATGACCTAGCATCTGTCATTGTCATTGTAGTCTGTTTTGCTGCTCTAACTGCTGCTGCTTTAAAACCACATGCAGGAAAACCATAAGGTCCATCAGGATGTTCTCCATGACTAAGAAGATATAAAGAATCCCTATATTCCTGTTCAGGATCTTTTGCTGGTTTCTGTTTAACAGATTTCTTCATCTGTTTATCCAACATCTGCTTTTTAGCCTTTTCAGACCACTTATGACTGATTAATGGTGTCAATCCTGTAACTGCAAACTGAACAGTTCGTATATTAGGAGGATTGATCTGCATTTCTTTCATTGCCATAGTTCCTCCTTATATTTTTATTTTAGTTGCTTCAGATGGACTGTCATCACTTTGAAATGGTACATCATCAGTAACTTCTTCTTGCTTACCTCTGTTGTTACGGAACTTCACTTTATTGACAATGAACTCATACTTCACATGATGAGTACCATTCTTGTCATCGAATTCCCTCTTTCTAGGTTTGCAATCTCTTACCAGTAATTCATGTCCTTTCTTGACATACTGGTTAATTGCTTTTGCAACATTGTTGTATGCTACAAAATCGATCCATGTAGGATCTTGTTCTCTATTATCATCCTTGACTGCCATACTGAAATTAGAGAACTCAGTACCTTGCGTTGTTTGACCGCTTATTGGGTCGTTACCTAAGTTTCCTTCAAAGATGCAAAACATCATATTACTTATCCTTATTTATAGATTATGAATTAAAATGCCTCCTGTAAGACTCCAATGTTTAGAAGCAGTGATCCTATAGAGGTATTTGTCTTCTTCCATTAAAGCATCACAAACGGCTTTAATAAGGTTATCTAGATCTGGACGTACATCATGTGGCATTCCATCTCTCAACAACCTTTTCTTCTTCGACCAAGATCCAGGCATAGGCATACAGAATTGTACGCTTATTGATCTTGATAGAATGAAGTTGTGTTTACTTGCGATTTCTCTTATTTCGTCTGCGAATTTTCGGTATCTCATCACTACTGGACGTTGTTTCCAACGATCCGCTTGAGTCTGCCTTGGTTTCGCTACTGGAATTAGATCGAATTTTAGGAACGAATTGTAAGTGTTCATTCGTCTTTCTTATTGGTTCTCCACTAATGTTGTATTCAGTCCATGATTCAAGATACTTGTATAAATAAGTATTCTCATCAACATCTACTCTTGCAATAATTTCGTTGTCATCTTCTGCTTTATCTCCGTAATTGTTTGCTTTAATAACATCAAAAATAATTGAATAAGTTGCTTCTTTCATTGTTCTTCAGGAATAAAACGTGAGTATTCTGTACAAGGAGCATAGTTACCCCATTCGATCCACTCTAGATTATCTTTCATTGACTCTTTATCATTCTCTGCCGACCAAGCTTCTATAAACAAAGAAGCATCGCAGTCTTCTTCTAAATAAACTTTTTGATTATTTATATAAGAATAATGCGTAATCTCATTGTATATACCCAAATCATGAAGTTCTTTAACATCTACTTCTAAATATCCATGTCCACAATCGGAATGGAAATTATATATTTTTTCTTTCATTGTTCCTTTATGTATGAGTATATCCATCCAACTGAATACCAACCCACATATAACACCAACGAATCATAATATGATCAGCCGGTATACCGTAATGTGCTCTTTTACGGAATTGACGATAGGATGTTGCACCATCAGGATTCCTGTCAAAAAGATCTTTAACTGCTTTACGTTGAAGTTTTGTCAAATACATTTATTCCTTTTCTTTCATTGTTCTTTTTTCCTTGGTTGCATACAGGTTGGACAAAGATAATCTATTTCAAATCTTTCCAAACAAATTATTGCATATCTTGGAATAGGCCATTTACCTGTTTCCCATCTATAAACTTGAATATAATGTCTTTCTATTAATTGGCTAAAAGATTTCATTGTCATTCCTAATCTTTTTCTTCTAGCTCTAAATTCTTGTCCATTCATTATAAATCCTCTTCTTTAAAAGTTGGGAAGCACCTGTATAGCAAAGTGCAAATACGTTCCTTTCGGAAACGTGATAACAAAAAACAAACGACAACAAGATCCCTTGGATAGCATACCTCATCCAAAGTATTACAATGCACAAAGGTTGCAGTGCCGATTCCATAGAAGATCTAGTTCCGTGAGTTCTTGTGTCTTGTGACAACACGTTTTGTTCAGACACTTCCCTGGAAGATCAGATAAGATCGTGTAACTTTAAAGTTGCTTCAACCCTATCATCAACCTCAACATAAGTAGTTATGTTTAAGGCAAGAACCTCTTCCTTGAGTTCTCTAATTCGGCGGTCACAACGCCGAACATCCTGTTTAAAATCAGACATGTCTTCCTGATCAAAAATAGATACATTGAATGCATCATCGTGGTATCTATTTTCCCGATCACGTTTGGATTCTAATTTTGCTTTAAGAACTTTTTCATTTTCACGAATAGGACTTTGTGAAAGTCTATGCTTAATCGCTTTCTTTCTCTCCAAGAAATTGATCAATGTCAATTTGCTGTCAATGCCTTTTTCATGATTAGCATCAGCTACCAACCAACGTAACTGTTTAATGACTTCAATACAGGACAAGTGCTGATTAAGCATTTCATCAAATAGATTACTTGCATCATTAATAGTCGATTCAATATCTTTGTCATCGACAAACATAATGTCTGCATATCGAGGCATTTCTTCTTCAATGGTTTTAATAACCTGATTCAGTCTTGCCTGATACTCATGAGCTTTCCTTAATGTTACTTTCATAAATCCTCTTCTTGTAAATAGTTTCGTTTTACTTCTTCTAAATGAAATTCTATCCAAGTGCATGAATCCACATCTGCTAGTCTAGAATAGAATGCTTCTCCGAATATGTTCTTGATCTCTCGTCTTTCCATATTCGTTGTTATGATAAATGGACGTTCATTACCATGTCGTTCACTTATCAAATACATCAACTGCTCTATTTCAAATTGAGATGCAGTCTGTGACTTGTCTGACTTCAATTCATCAATGAATAAAAGATCAGCCCAAATGGAGGGGCGAAGGAATTGTTCCATATCTTTTATAGTATCATCTTGATACACACCCCTCATTTTCAGAAGCCAGTTATACCAACGCTTAATCATCACTGACTTGTTGTTGTGGTAGAACTCTTTAGCTATTGCTACTGCTAAAGTTGTTTTACCTGTACCAGGAGGTCCAGAAAGAACTAATGAGTAGTTATCCCTCACATCTTCATAAAGATGCCGTGGCGTTCGATCTAAGCCTTTTAAGAAGTTATAGTTATCAATGTTATCCAATGTGAAAAAAGCATGTTTCAATACTCCTGCTTCTTTTAAGAATTCAGTGAGTTGTTTACTCTTTTCTTCTTCACTAGGTACTATCTCCAAAAACTTAATCTTCTGAACTCCATCTTCTGTTATCCATTCAAAGGGTCTATCTGAAGTTTCATATTGACCTAAATTCGATTTATCAAACTTTGAAGCATTTGCTTTACATCTCTTAATAAGATCTAAGAGGACGTTCTCTGCCAATGATAAGTCTTTTGTTTCTTTCTCTAACAGCTTCTTTGATTCTGTGTTTTTCTGTAGCTTCTTTCTTAGAGTTTCCATGTTCGCTTTGATCGTAGAACTCTCTAAACTTTTCTTCTCCAAAGAAGACTTCTGATCTTCTAGACCACTTTTCCCATTTGTGTCCTTCGGGGAATTTTCTTGCAACATGTTCAGCTACTCCGATGATGTCTTCTGCACTATATATCTTAAGTAATATACTAAGTCTTTCTTTACATTGTATGGTTAATCTATATTTCTTCTTTAGTATAGAGTTAACCTTATTTATTAATATAATATATATATTAGCGTCAACTTCCGTCATAAGCCTTTTTCGGTAGCCTCAAGAATATCTTGTAAATGCCATGAGGACTTGGCAAAGGCTACCTTTTCTGGGTTAAGTAACTATCTTAAAGTAATCTTTAATATCAGCAGAATACTGAAGAACTGTTCTCAGTTTGTTTCCATCTTTAAAGGACTTATAAGATACACCTTTTAAAACTGCATTGTATGAACCTTTATCCAACCCTTTTAAGATATCATGGAAGGTTGTACTATCTGCTAATTGATCATACTCTTCTTTACTTATTTTTGCTGTTGCATACATTATATCTATACAATCCTGAACATCTTTATCATCATGATTAAGTTCAGGTAATTCTGGCTCATCAAATGTGATTTTAGATTCAGGTTTTTCTTCAGAATTCATTGAATCTACTTCCTTGAATGACTTATCTAATTGATCCTTTTCAGGAGTAGAATGAACTGTCAATTGAGGAGTAGGATTAACAACATCTGGTGTTTCTACATGAACTTTTGCACTGTTTGGAATATCATCTACTTCTGTTTCATCCAGCATTCCCATACCACAAATAGAAAGTGTTACTCTACGCTTTGCTTTAGTAACTGCTTTAAGCATTGCATTACCAAGATTCTCACCTTTTAATCCTGTTACTTTTGCAAAACCCATATCTGAATCTTGCCTATTTGTATTCTTTTCATTTGCTACTACTGTTACTAGATAGATATCTTCCACTATTTTTGTATCAGTAATGGCTATTGAAATATCATGAATCTTCCTCAACTGATCTGTACAATCTTTAGCAGCATACAACTGTAATTTCCCATTCAACTTGATATAAAGAAATGGTTTTGTAAGAGGATTAAGTCCTACTGAATCACATACTTTTGTATAATACTGCAACCTATCTGCAGTTGATAAAGGTGCTAAATCTCCACCAATTAATGCTTTCTCAATGTTCTCATTATTGATTGCTACTAATGCTTTACTGCTCATCATTGCCTTTCTTTTTGCTTAATGCTCTATATGGGTTTCCAACTTTAATACAATCTTCATAGATTTCAGGGTACTCCTTCTTTAGTTTCGCTGAATCTACTGTGGTTTTTCCTTTTCGGTAAGTGAACGTATATAAGACATTCCCTTCTCCATCATGTACTGTCTCTGCTGATCCGATAGCAATCTTGGCTTCACTTTTAAGATCCTTTGACTGTTTTCCAAGTCTGGAGATAAGTGAATCCAGTTGATTTGCTTTCGCCATTTTCTTCTTGATATCCTCAGTAATAAGGACTGAACCATGCGTTGCTTCTGGTGGATAAACCATCCGAAGATCGCTTTCATTTTGAATTTCAGGTGCAACATCTTCCTTGACGTTTCTGTTCCAGAATTCATTAGCACGCATCAATGCGAACTGAATATCATTAAGGCAGTCTTCCCTATAGATCGTTCTATGAACTAAGTTCTGACCTCCTAATAGTGCAAAGATGTGCCATGCTTCTGCTTTTGTACAACAAAGCATTGCTGCAATTCCTTGCCAATAATACCAAGGTGGAATTTGACCATCATCCCAACTTGATGTCTGAAAAATACTCTGGTTCTTTATCTCTGCTATGTCTTTACCAATACGACCATCTAAATGAGCATAAATATGATCGTTGGCCCAATAAGTTCTCTGATCTTTCCTTACCTTATTTGGAAGCTCTGGAAAGAACTTAGGTATAGCTCTTAGGATAGGTTCTTCTAAATGTATTCCCCAAAAGACTGCATCCTTCTTGGATAGATCTTCTGGTTCTACACGACCTGTTTTCTCTGCCCAAAGATCAACAGGAGTTTTGTACTTGCTTGCTTGCATCAGAATTGGAAAGTCGCTTGTTCCCAATCCTAGTTTTCTCATCTCTGCATTGTCTGCGGAGAACTTTATTCCTTTCGGCATTTTTGTTCCTCTTACTTAAAAAATTTCTTACATCAAAGAGACTGCGATCTCGTTCTAAACGAGCAGTCTCCAACTTCTCATCGAATCTATGGAAAGCGTTTATCGCTTGCTTTAGTTCTCTGATTTCATGCGTAAGTTCCTTCAAGCTTTGTAGCAAGATCTCGCTTTCGCTCATTTAATAACTCCATTGCTTTTGCAAGAATCTTTGGATTCTGTCGTTTCCCACATAGGACTTGAGAAACATAAGGTTGTGTATATTTAAGACTTTCTGCGACTGATTGGATTCTGACTCCGAAATACCTCATCTCTTCCCTGAGATTTTTGAAGTGTCTTTCCATGATCCTCTTTAATTTTTTGTTGCACTGATAACCCTGCTCTGTTACATTACAATAGCAGAATGATTAGTACGGTAAACGAAACACGTACTATTGTCAACATAAAACTTATTTCAATGAGAGAGGAATGAAAGTTGAAGAATTAGGTTTGTTTATAATTAGGAGGATCTCTGGCAGAAGAAAGAGGTTTACATACAAGCATCCACCACCAAAGAGGCTATATGTGGGAACCCTTATTAGAAGATATTTTAGTTAGACTAAAAAAACATTGTAATTTACATACCGATGCGGAAGTAGCAGATAGATTGAATATGAGTAAGCAGGAGCTTCATGGCTTCAAGAAACGTAATAAAGTCCCGTATCGGCATATAATGCATTTATGCCATGAGGAAACGATGTCAACTGATTATTTATTATGGGGTAAAGGAGAAAAACTTGTCTCTGAACCTGAAGGAATGGATTCCAGAGATAAGGAAATAATTAGATTACAAAAGGAAAATGACAGGCTATGGAAGCTTGTTGATGGTTTTCAATCTGGAAAAATACAAGCTAGAGATGGGCAGGAAGAGAGAGAAATATTGGGAAGATCCTGAACGTCTGATTATAGTAGGTCGATTCTATGTTCCTAAACTGCGTAGAATCGATCTCTGTACGTCTGAAGAGCTTGATTACAAGATCTCTAAGAAGAGTCGTATTAAACGATCTGACAAGGAAAAAGAGAACTATCTGAATACTCTCTATGATAAGACTCTAAAGGAATTGTTAGATCCTAAAGATCTGGAAACTTCTGGTCAATCTGTACAGAAAGTCTTACAGGATTTTCTTGATTCAATACATGTAAGACCATCTTCTAAAAGACGAATGGTTATATCTTTCAATCATTTTGTCAAACATACCAAAAAGATTCCTGTAACAGAGTTGAAGACTTGGCATCTTACGACTTTTGCTAATCGTATGAGGTCTAACCGTCTTAAAGAAAGTACCATTAAGACAAATCTTCAACATGTCAGAACATTCTTAAACTGGTGTTATGATCAGGAGTTAATAGATCGTGTACCGAAGAATCCTAAAGTCAGTCCTTCTAAAAAGGAAAAGAAACCTTATCAGGTTTATCATATCCCTTTAATCTCAAAGCATATTGAAAAGGATTATGATATCTCACAGTTTCGATGCTTTATGATGTTAAAAGAAACTGGAATGAGAATATCTGAAGTTCTTGCTTTGCCTTTACGATGCATTGACGAGAAATGGATCTACATTAATCCACATCCAGAAATTGACTGGTATCCTAAAACTGGAGATGAAGATAAAGTTCCAATTTCAAAGATATTGAGACAGTTTCTGGATAAGGATCAAAGACCAAAGAATCATAAATGGTATTTAGATGATGGATTTAGAAACCAGCATCTAACTTATGGCACTTATTATCGAAGATTCAAAAGGATAAACCGTGAATTAGGTTTGAATGTTAAAGATCCAACTCACGGTTTTAGAGGTTACTTATGCTCTAGGTTGCTTGCACAAGGTGTAGATTCTTCTCTGATTGGTCAGATTGTTCGTCACTCTGATCCGAAGATGACTGCTGGTCATTATTTTGAGAAACAGCATCCTGCTTTACAGAAGGCACTAGATCTTCTATAGTCTTGTCGCAAACGAGTGCATAATAGATATCATGCAAATCATTTAATTCAATTTCTATGTTTTTACGTTCCACATTAATTTTATTTTTAAGGAACTTGAGTTGCTTTTCTGTAAGTTCGATATATTTCATTGTCAGTCTTTCGTTAATAAAATGATTGTTATAAAGGGTGCGTTAGTATCAGGAATTTAATGTTATCTGCGTAGCTCACCATTCTAGAATAGATATAGCCAGAGTGATCACCTTTATTCGGATACTATGAAGGAAGCGATCCAACGCACCCTAATCTTATGAGACTACAATCTCATCTCCTTCTTCTGTATTTTCATCAAGAAGAATAGAAGTATCCAATCCTACAGTTGCATCACATAGAACTGTAAGCTTAGTTCCTCTGCTCCAGACTTGGTTAGGATTCGTATAACGCTTCATTACATTCGTAAAGGCATTATTCAATGACCATAGTGTACGATCACTGAAATCCTCATATTCTGGTTCATCCCATTGATCCAGTACAGGTTTGATCTTATCTGAAGTAATGATATTCCTTCTCATTGCATCACATACGAAATGATCAACCCATTGCTGATCTTCAATCTTATAGTCTTTGTACCAATCAATCCTGTTATTGCCAATCTCTTCTACAGCTCTTAATTTAGATACTGCAGTAGCAAGTCTAGGTTTGATTCGATCAAATAGATTGGTTGTATGCTTAACTTTGACAGTTACTTCACCACCAAATACCAGATTGTTGCAAACATTGACTTTCTTACCTATAGCCAAACCTACTGGAAAGGATTTGTCATGGCTGTTTCGCAATGCAAGAAATGTTTTCGATTCAGGATGAATCAAATCTGTTTGAGCATCTACAAAGGCAAAGAATCTTTGGTGATCCTTATCCGTTCCAAATTCTGGATCTCCTAATTCAAATCCAAAGTTCTTTGCTTCTTCTTGGACTAAATCCCAAACTTCATGATGAGGAATTGGAACATGAGATCTAGTTGATGTAGGCATCCAAGATCTAGTTGCCATTAGATCCTGATAGTTTAATGGATTACCTAGTTTAACGTAGTTTCCTTCGATCATAGCCATATTATATCTTAGCCTCTTCTAGTATTTGATTGAGTTCTTCGTCTGAAGACACAAATGTATCTTCATCAACGAGTTCTGGATTTAATTGATAATAATCAACTTTGATTTCTCCTCCTTTCTTCAGGAAAGCATCTGTAGCAGCCTTTATATCATCTGAACTAGGTCCAGGGTCTGCTTTAGATCTCTTTTTGGATACAATAGGTCTTGGAATGAATTTCTTATTCTTCCAGGGCGAATGATTGTTATTATAATTAGCCATTATTCATCCTCTTCTTCATAAAAGAATTCATTGATGTGACACATATCAGCAACATCAGATTCTGACATGTATTTAACACATGCCATTATAACTTGGTCTTTTGATAATACTTCGTCTTCTACCATCTCTAGAAGCTTGTTAGTATCTTCACGAACATTTATTGGTTCTTTATTGTAAAACATTATTCCTCCATATATTCGATCCAATCTTGTTCAAACTTCTCTGTGTCTTTTTCATATTCTTTCTCCAGTACATCACAAGTATATTCTCTCCAATCATCAACTGTCATTTGGTCAACAATTTGGTGACATAACTTTTCAATGCGTTCTGGTGTTTTCTCTATAGATTCAGGTAAATGACTATCATCATGGTGTGGATGGTCCATAAGGCTTTTTAAAAAGGATTTATGAAGTCTATCTTAGTTATAGGTATGAGAACTTCATTCGACTCATGTCCTTCTCTATATGCGAGAACATGCAATGGCAAACGAATTTCAACACACTTCCAAACATCGTCTTGATAATGAAAATACTCACCTTCTCCAGGAATATCAGAATTGCCTTCAATGCCATAAGTCTTATTAACCTCTTGTTTATAGAGTTCTTGGATTTCTAAGAATAGGTCATATGCTTTAACAACCATATTCTCGACTGTGTTGTACTCAATGGAGTTGTTTACTGGCATCTCCTTGTCTGTCTTGATGTCCAAGACTTCTAAGTTTTTCAGAGATTTCATCTCTAATAGTAATCGGTACTGTTGAAAGGGTATGTCTAATGTAATCATTTAATGTGTCCATTGCGTTCCATATTGCTTTCTCTTTTAATGCCTTATCATATTCGTGTTCACATCCTGTAGAACAAAAAAGTTTTGATGAAGGTCGTTCACAAAAATAACAGTTATTATCCATTGTCTTTACGCTCCAAAAACGGTCATTACGCTCCGAAAAGCGATTTCGAGCAATGGAGAAGTCAATAGCTTTCTGGCTACCAACCTCTCCATATGATTATACTTTAATTTTCTTCTTACTTGCAATTTCTACCTGTCTTTTAAAGACCCTTCGATAGAAAAGTTTAAATGGATACACAAACATCAGAAATGATGTTGTTCCAATACCATATAATGCTCCTATGGAAACATTAACTACCAGTGTTCCAGTTTGCTGTAAGACATGTAAAACACCACTACCAGCAGACTTAACTTTCTTTTCGACTTTCTCTTTGTCTACACCTTTTCCGAATGAGTTGATAATATTCTCTAACTCGCTTGTTGCATGACTTAATTGCATGGATACCTCTCTTATTATTAAGAATGAATAGAATCGATAACACGGAAAGTGCTATCACAATCAAATTGCTGATTATCCAACTCACTGAGAAGCCGATAATCGAGCCTACTAAAATCCAACGGTTCCTCTGGGTCCATATGATATTCGTATGATTCCCATTCTCCGATGGTTCCCTCATGTTTTTTAACATAATGAGTCATCCTGTCCTCATAATAATTACATAGAAAAAGAGGTTTTCCCCCTCACAAAAAGGGGGGAAAAACCTTAAACATTCACTCTGATTGATAAGGACGTTCTAAGTCCATTAATGGTGTATCTTTCATAGCCTTCATTTCATAACGGTGACTTTCATGATGTTGAAATGCTTGCACTGTATTCCAGTCCTTTTTATCAATTGAATCCATAACTTGTTTCATCTCTTGTTCATAGTTATCAAATTCTTCTATAGAAGCTAAACTGTGATAACTAGATTCATGTTGATATATAGACATGTATTTCTGATCGAATTCCATTGACGGAATTGTTGTGTGTTCTTTGACATATATAACTTCACCTGTATCAGGATTGATCTTCTTTACTGAGTGATATACATCAAGATTCACAAATGTAATTGATGATTGTTGCATCCATCTAGGAAACAATGATTCAGACCCAGAACCAATGTATTCTATTAATTTCTCACCTGTTTCAGGATCGGTTACTTCAATTTCTGTATAACCTTCAGCCTCACGCATCATTGTCTCAATATCTGTATAATGATTAAGTGTGATATTACCAGCAGGAATACATCTTGGATGTAGTACACGAACAGATTTAGGATTTTCCAGCATTCTGTAATGAATCTCTGGATGCTTATAAGTGCTACAATCACTTACATCTGAATACATAAATTCTCCTCCATGATCTAAAGAAGGAGATAAACGATAATCGTTATCTAAGTTAAAATGCATACAAAGTCCTCTTTTGTATTGTTAAAATGAGAAGGTATAGGAGAGATAGTAGGATAGCCTACTCTAAGCATCCGAATGGTCGGTTTTCACTCACGACCCATCCTATACCTTCATATGATGAAATTTAAATCCCATTGAGTGGATCACCTGCTTCATAAATCCCATAGCATTTGAAACATAATGCTGTTGTTTTTCCTTGGAAGGTGTCCCATTCAGCTAAATTATGATAGGTGAATAACTTCTTACAGAAATCACATTCGACTTCGATATGTTTATGTGTACTTTTACTTGTGAAACGTGCGAAATCATAAGCATTTAAATCATTAACACTTTGTTCAAATAGTGAATCCCTCTTAATGCTTGTACCTTCTTCAAAGTCCTTACAGCTCATTTCGTGAGTTCGTACACCATTTAAATCAATTGCATTACAGCTATCACATAATCTTTCCATACTTTCCTTTCATATTTCTTATAAAGCTCAATAGCGAGCATCGTAGGCACTCTATTGTGAATGCCCACTGTGCTAACAACTAAGCATCTATGGTGAATGTCTCAACCTGATGTTTGTGACTTAATACAAAGTCTCTTAGTTCTTTGATTGATCTAGGTTCTGAACTTATCTCTTTTCTAGGAGTCTTATCATCAGCAGACCATTTTCGATCCCATGTTCTCTTAGGTTGTAACATCCAGTTTAATCTCTTAGATGCTCTCATTGCTGTCCAAGAACCATCTTCTTCTTTCCTGAATGTAACGGTTGCAGTAGCACGGTTACTGAATTCAATGGTGTATTTAGCACAACTGATCTTACTGCTATCAACTACTGGTTCAGGTTTAGGTTCTGATTGTATTTGTTTCAACAAATTCTCATCTGTTAATGCTTTAGCTGATAACATGCTGATAAGATCTTCTCTCTTCATGTTATCTAAGGTTTTAAAGGAATGAATCTTATCCAATCCCCACTCAATTGCTGTCTTTACTAATGTTGCTTTTGTCTGTTGACTTAAAATCATACTGTCCTCATTACTTAGAGATTATTATTTAAAAAATTACTTACAAAACAGGAATCTATCCTCACAAAACAGCGATAGATTCCATATAATCACTTGTTAACATTCAATATAACTCTCCCATTCTTACATTAGATTCCATCCGTTCACGGTTTACTACTCTGTAAAAATGACCTAATTGCTTGTTTAAATCAGCAAAACCACGACTATAAATAGTGCTGTTCTCAATATGATTCTGTACTGAATCAATCTTCTCTAGTAATGCTAAATATTCTTTATCTTCCATATATCCTCTTTTATTTATGATTAACCACCATGACATTCAATACAATGACCTAAAGACTTATCAAACTCTTCTTCAGGAACATTACGTTTACACTCATTACAGGTATAAACATGAGCTACCTTATCTTCCATGTATTCATCTAATGCTAACTCATACTTCTCAGCATCCGTATATTTCAATTCTAACAATTCATTTAAAGTCATAACGTCACCTTCTATTAAAGATTAATATAAAGAGAAAACAAAACAATATCCCCATAACTAAGGATATTTTTTTTTTTCGTTAAATGACTATAAGGTAGATATATGATCTATGCTGATATGCTGTTCCTATTCAAACGAAATGACAGCAAATACTATGACATGAGGTACGAATGGCATACGTCTTGTGATGGCATAAGGTTGAGCTTGTACTTGATGACTACTAAACAAGAACTTCGTGTTCTACCATAAGCCGCAATCCGTTGCTTGTAGGTGTATTGAATCCCTATACTGTAAGCCGTAACAGATGCTGTGGCTTGTACTCAACTACAATGTTCTATTCTAAGCCGTGATTCTACTCATGCTTGTACTAACACAACCATACTATCTACTACATATTAAGCCGTAATGTTGCTTATATTACATTACAGATATATATAGGTATTATATTATATATATATACTTTAGAGATACTGTATATCTCTCGTAGGTAATACTGATTATATAACAATATCTCAGTGTATTCTGTTACTACTATTCCTACTCTTATTAGCTATGTCCTATGTGCTGGATGTACTAGCTTTATAACCAAACACATCATTGCTGTAGCAGTTAGTATTGCATAGCAAGTATAGAGTA
>Ga0080013_1001835_pt1 | contig 26948 bp, 32 predicted proteins | sample ETNvirenome_6_85_FD_69236 | JGI IMG/M metagenome (GOLD analysis project Ga0080013, IMG submission 69236) | Marine viral communities from the Pacific Ocean - ETNP_6_85 (SPADES assembly) (version 2) | ecosystem: Environmental > Aquatic > Marine > Oceanic | place: Pacific Ocean | collected 2013-06-19
AATGGAAAACATAGCACTTCTGATAATGTGTCTCATTTGTTTTGGAATGGGATGGTTTAGCAGATGTGTTATTAACAATAACAAAAAAGACAAGGAGTCATAATGGCTAAAAAAGAAAAAGAACAAAAGCCTGTTTTGAGTCTCGATGGTGAAGAGTACGTAATCGAAGATATGTCAGATGAACAGAAGCAAATGATTAATCATATTAATGATATGCAAAATAAACTTAATACCAATGCGTTCGTGAAAGAACAATTAGAAGTTGGTAAAGAGGCGTTCATTAATATGCTTCGAGGAGCTCTTGAAGCTAAAGAAGAACCTGAAGTAGTAGAAGCTGAAGAGGTAGAAGCGGAAGCATGATTATAAGAAGGTGTAGTCAGGGCAATCGCATACGCATTTATAGAAATGCAACTCCGGGTATTACTCGTACAAAGAAATATCGTGATGGTAGTACGGAAGTCCTGACTTATCCTTCGTCTTATAATTATTTTGTAGAAGTAGATGGTGAAATAGAAAAGAAGACTAATAGTTTTAAAACTGCTGAAGAGTATTATGATGCTGAATGCGCTAAGAAACATAGCGATACGCATGGAAGATTGGTTATAGGTAAGACAAAATTGATAAATGGTGTTGCAACAGTAAAAGAGGATTATCCATCTTCTTCAGATAATAAAGATATTATAAAGTCTTTTTTAAGCGCTAGAAATATAGAATATTCTTCAAGTGATACAAAAGATGATTTATTAAGAAAAGTAAGTGAATTGTAATGTCAAAGAGTTCTTTTATTAATTGGGAAAATGCACCTGTAAGTAAAGAAGGTTTTGTTGCTTTATTTATATTTATGAGCGGATTAGTTGGTGAAGGTTTTTATTTCTATAATCGCTTTATTGAATTAGAAAGCAGTATGCTAGAAGCAAATGAAAAGATTGAAGAATTATTATCCAAACATATTGAGAATGAAGAACAAGAATTTGCAAAGTTAGAAGAACGAGTAAAATTTTATGAAAAAGAATTTAATATCAATCCATTAAGTTGGAGAAAGAAAAAGAAGTAATGGATAATAATATAATAGAATATAGTTCAAGCTTTACATTGTTAAAGAAAGATATTGATTATAAACAAAAGTTTGAAGAAACATTAGAAAAATTTAGATATGAAGATTTGCAAGATAAAGTCGCAAGACATTGGATAGCTCAATCTATGTATGAGATATTATTGAAGGATACGGCTAATAAATGAAGAAATTATTATTATTTTTATTAGCTTTAAGCTGTGAAGATAAATTTTTAACAGTTGAGCGCAGAATAATAGATGCAGAAAATAATATACCAATATATTTTCAAGCATCTGCTGAGCAAGATGGAATTGATACATGGCGCCCTGTCTTTACATATTATATTTATCAGATAGAGGAAGGTAAATATGACGCATATTTTCATGCATATTGTATGATGGATGATTCTGTTGTCTGGTCAGGTGTTCAGCCAATAGAAATAGAAGGTGGAAAAAAGATATGGGGAAGTTTTATAGGTGAAGGCGCTAATTTTAATCCAGATTGGATTGCAGGAGTAACTCCAATGGCTTATGTGAGCGTGGAGTATTAATAATATAAATGGGAACAATATATGGCAGAAATGTATGCAGAATATGGCGTAGTAGGCGTTATGGTCATACTATTTTCTGGAATGCTTTATTGGTTTAGGGGTTTCGTTGATACACTTATTAATAATAAAATGGAAGACCTTGAAACTGAAATAAGACAAGTGCAAGATATTGCTCAAGATGAAATGCAACAGAATAGAGAAATTATAGTGAAACTTATAGATAGATGGAATAAAGAATCTAATAGCGCTGACAGAAGACATGAAAGTTTGATTGAAAACGCTGAGCGGCGTCATGAAAAATTAACATTTGAGTTGAGAACTCAAAGCGAAAGTCTTAACTTCCTAAGAGGAAAGTTGGATAAAAGTTGAAGAAAATGAAGAAAACAAGAATCGGACATGGCCGAGGAACTAAGAGTAAATATAAAAAATATCGTGGTCAAGGTGGGCGAAAAAGATGAATAAGTCAGAAGTTGATAATTGGCGCGTTAATATGCAAAGTAGGATGGAAGAATTAACTGTCCTAAATGCAAAACATAATTCAGATATTATGTATGTAAAAGAATCTGTAGATGAATTAAAAGAATTAATTAAAGAACAGAATGGTCGAGTAAGAGAATTAGAAGGTAATATGTCAGGTGTAAAAGCCATAGGGGCAATGTTATCTGTTGTATTCTCAGGGTTATTCGGCTATATATTCACGAAAGGGTAAAACATGGATATTAAAAAAATGTTAGTAGAGATTGCAGAATCTCAAGCTGATAAAGTTAAAGACGATATGATGAGTCAATTAAATTCCAAAGAAATGGAACAAAAGATTGCCTCAGCTATCAATGCTAAAATAGATATTCCGTTTGTATCGGAAGATAAGGAGCAAATATTCTTTGAAAAAGTCGTTGATGTTGTTACTGATTTGTTGCATGGTCTTTTTGAGGGGAAATAGTTTGTTAAACGAACCTCAAGTAAAAGATTTGATTAAAAGAGTTCTAGATAGTATGGATTTATACTCTCCAGAGGCTCTAGATTTGGTCTATAAGACTGGAAAAGTAGAAAGTGGATACAAGTACCTACGCCAGATAAAAGGGCCCGCCAGAGGCTTATTTCAATGCGAATCATGGGTAGCTGTAGATATATGTAAAAACTATCTAGCTTATAGAAAAAAGCTAATGAAGAAAGTTGCGGAAGCTACCAATGTTAAACTGTCTTATTTTGTAGACCCAAAAGAAGAAGACTGGGATTTTATATTAGAAACTAATATAGCCGCTCAGATAGCTATGTGTCGCTTACACTATAGACGCATACCTAAGCCTCTTCCATCTAGCGTTGAAGGACAAGCTGAATATTGGAAAAAGTATTATAATAGTATGGCAGGGCGCGGTACTGTTGAGGATTTCTTAGTGAGGTCAGCCTAGTGCCAAAGCAAATGTATACATTAAATAACTTTTCAGGTGGTATTAATAATTTACAAGATGCACGTGATATAGCTGATAATCAGTTAGTACAAGCTCAGAATGTAATGTTAGACCATAATGGAATGATACGTAGTCGTGGTTCATTTGCAACACATGGTGATGCTGGTGACCAGACAGAAGGTTCTTTAGAAAAGGGCTATGGTTTTAAATCGTTTGAAATAGATTATGCAGTTGGAGCTACAAGTGTGGGGGCTCGAACAGATATATTATTTAATGCAAGTGCTGTTAATCAGCATTTTATTCATTCTGCTGGTGTTGATTTAAGAGACAGTTTTCCAGTAGGTTCTGAAATAATTGTATCAGGGAGTGCTTCAGAAGTTAACTATGCAAACAATGGATTTCACACAGTTAAAGCTCATGGGCCCGGTAATAGTTCATATTTAATTGTCGGAAATACTTTAACAGGCGAAGTTGTCGCTAGCGATGGAGCTAGTTCTTCTTCAGGGCATACTATTAGTACGCATAAGTTAGCAGAATCTTTATTTTTATTTGGAGATGCTGGAGAATCTAGTGTTAGTCATTATTTAAAGTCTTCTGACGCTACGACACATGAAGTGGCTACTTTATTTGATGGTTCGGTACCAATTGCTCCAGCAAAAATAATGTATTATATAGCTGATAATGCAGTCAGAATTTCTGATACTCGTATGAAAGATTCAAGCATAGGAACTAATGCTAATAAAATACAATGGTGGGGCTTTGTAAAAAGAACACATTTTAGCGGGACTACTGGAGAAAATAATTATTTAGGTTTTTATGCTAATGATAATACATTAGCTCCTCCTACAGAAGCTGTTGTTGGAAGTGGTTATTTATCTTCAGCTGGTGCAGGATTTAATGTTAATACTACAATGGCATCTGATAGTTCAAGTACTTGGGTTGCAGATACATATCAAATAGCTATTTCTTTTATATATGATGACAATCAGGAATCATTGCTATATATACCTTCTTCATCTAATACATTTGCTGTTACAGCTGGACAAAAAGTTCAAGTAAAAATAAGAGCAGAAGGGCCTTACGATGAAAGAATTAGCGGTGGTAGGGCTTATTGTAGACCATCTGGCTCTGATGAGGCTTGGGTGCTGTTAGCTGATGTAAGTTTAAAAGAAGGAGTAAGAACAAGTTTAAATTCTGATTTTGAAAAGGTTTGGACTGTAGATACAGCTCCTAATCATTATAGCGGTAATGTTGATTCGCTATCTCAAAATTTAGATACATATGAATCAATTAATGGGTATTCAAGTTCTGTTGATAGTAATAGCATTGGAGCTATAGGCGAAGGATGGGGATGTGCTGTTGTATGTAATCGAAGAGCTTTTGTAGCTAATGTTAAAATAATCCCACAAGGAAGCAACCAGCCTGCTACTTTTGGAGACAGAATAATGTATAGTATGCCTAATAGATTTGATACATTTCCTTCAACTAATTATATTGATGTAGTTCGTGGGGACAATGATTCATATGTGCAGTTAATGGAATTTGCTGATAGGATTCTAGCATTTAAACAAAAGTCTGTACAAATAATAAATGTATCATCTCCTTCAGATACTAGCTGGTTTTTAGAAGAAAATGTAAAACATAATGGATTAGCTCATCCAGCCGCTGTATTTAGAACTGATTTTGGTATATGCTGGGTAAATAGTAATGGTTGTTATCTGTATGATGGAAGTAGAATAAGGAATTTAATAGAAGGTAAAATATTAGAAAATGGAACAGCTATTGGAGGTAGTCCATCTTGGGGAGATTTTATTGAAGATGACTCTATAGTAGGTTATGAAAAAATAAGAAAACAATTAATAGTAATGAGAGATTCTTCTGGAAGTGGGGGAGTATACTCAGTAAGTGGAGATGCTTATATATATGATTTTAAATTTAAAAGTTGGGTATTTGCTTCTGATTTATTAACAGATGGAACATCCACTGTAAAATATCAATATAGTAATTTTGATATAGACTATAATGGTGATTTATGTATACTTGAACATAGCCCTGCAAGTGCTAATCAACTAGCTGAACCTTTAGATAATTCTGAACCAGAAATTGATGTTGATACCGGAAGTGTTTGGGATGCTGGGGATATAGCTCAAATAGATAGTGAATCAATGAAAGTTCTTAGCATTAGCAGTAATACCTTAACGGTGAAAAGAGGATATAACGCTACTACAAAAAATATTCACGGCGATGATACTGCTATATTTATGCATAAGTTTTATGTTAAAAAGTATTCTGGTACTACGCTATATGATGGAGCTACTAATACATTATTAGTAAAAACAAAGGATATAGATTTTGGACAACCCGGTAGGTTAAAAAAGATATACGCTGTATATGTAACATATAAAAGTGATAACACTCAGACAGCGCCAATATCATATGAAATAGATGGCACTACAAATTCTTATACAAATTTAACTGGTAATTTTTCAGCTACTACACAGTGGGATGTTTTAAAAGCGTATCCTTCTAGCCCCTTTACTTGTCAAAGTTTACAATTAAAAATAACTAATCCGGATAGTGCTGTTGGAGCTACTGCTGGTATACAGATAAACGATATAACTATTGAGTATAGGGTTTTACACTCTAGGGTGTCGTAATGGATAGAGATATAAGAAGATTGCAAAACATAAAAGAAGCTAGCGTTGCTTCTGGAGATACAAAAGGTGTAATTAGCCATGCTCCTTCTAACCAAAGTATGAAAGAGGGAGAACAAGTATTCGCTCAAGAAGGTAATAAACCTTTAGCGTTATATAAAAAAAGTAAAGGTACATTATGGAAAGTTGGATTATCTAATGATGGTAATCAACATTTTGATAAAAATATTCATGTTAATAAAGATATAAACTATGATGGATATTTAAGAAATATAAGATATCCTGCATTTAAAGCATATATAAGTACAGTTGGGGATGCTCAATCAATAGCTACAGACACTCGCGTTAATGTGAAATTTGATTCAGAAGAATATGATTTAGGGGGTAATTACGATATTAGTGCTTATAAATTCACAGCTCCCATAGCGGGAATATATCATTTTAATGCAAAGGTGCTGTGGGATAACGATAAAGGCTCCGCAGGAGGAGATTGGGACGCTGGAGATAGGCACGATATATATCTTATAAAAAATGATAGTAGCACTAATCCTGCCGCTAATGCTAGAGAAGCATCTGAATTAAGAGTGGTAGTCGCAGATATAGATGATAATTTTATGATGGATAGTATAAGTGGAGATTTAAAATTAGATGCTGGAGATTTTATAACAGTTGCTGTTTATCAGAATACAGGAGATACTCAATATACATATGATGTAAACGATGCTATGTGGTCATCGTGGTCAGGGCATTTAATAACAGCTATATAAATAAGGAAAGATTATGGCATATAAAAATAATTTATTAGAATATTATAGTGGAGGTTCAGTACCGTATCAAGGCTATCGAAGCGGAGGTATGGCTTTAATAAATAGGGCTATGAACTTGGATAAAGCTTATAAAGGCGTACAGGATAAAGCTAAACAAGTTGCTAAAAAAGGCTTGTTTTCTGGACTTGGAGCTATTGGTGGAAGTTGGATTGCTAAAAAACTAGGTTCAAAAGCTCTTGCTGGAGCTCTAGTTCCTATATTTGGCCCTGCTGCTCCTATTATTGCTGAAATGATAACAGCTGGAGGGGGAGCTTATTTAGGCTCTAAAGCTGGATATGGTAAAGAATTAAATGTTGATACTAAAGGTTGGTTAGCTCGTGATAAGCAAAAAATTGATAAAGCTCAGCTTGGAGAAAAAGCTTTTATAGAACAAGGTCTTGGTGCTGGTTTTATGGCTGGCGCTCAAAATATTATGAAAAGCGATACTGTTAAAGATATTGGTGATAGTTTTAAGCAAAAATTCAGTGTGAAACCAGATATAGGGGGTACTCCTATGGGAGGTATGCCTTCTTCAGGGCTACCCAGCGGTGGTGATTTATCTAAAACATACGCAGGTTCTCCAAAAGGTTATGGAGGTTTACCCGGAGCTGAAACATTTAAATATAATCAAGCAGCTTCAGGGTTTGGAAGAGGAGAAAAAGCTTTAGGGGGAAAATCTTTACTTGGAACAACAGATTTTGCAAATCAACTACAGTCTACTGGCGAACACTTTGCAAGAGGTAATTTTATGGAAGGATGGAGCCCTACCATTAGAGAAGCTTGGCAGAATAGAATTGATGAGGGTATAGAACCAGTAGAAGAGTTGGCATCTAAACCTATGTTGTCAGCCTCCAACTATGGCAACCCTTATCTTCTTGGAGCTATTGGAGGTCAAGAAGGCGGAGTAGTAAGAGATGATATGGCTTTATTAGATATGATATTACATAGGAGATAATTATGGCAGATACAGTACCAGCAATGCTTGAACCCGGCGAGTACGTTTTAAATCGTAACGCGGTAAAAGCTATTGGTAAAAACAAATTAGATAAATTAAATTATGATATGGCGCCAAGAGACTTATTAAGTAGAACAGATAAAGGCGATTATGTTATACCTGCGGGTAAAAATATATTTGGACAGCCTACAGAAGAAATGGGTATGGATGAGTTAATGGAAATGATTATGCCTCTTGGAGGTATCGGTAAAATCAGCAAGACCGTTAAACAGCTTGGTAAAAAAGGAATTGATGAATTTATGATTAAGCCTACTAGGCATGAAGGTATAAAAAAAATGGGTGAGTTAGTAACTACAGGTAAAGGAAAGAAAGAAGTATTAGAAAATGCTAATTTAGAAGCTTTGTTAATGGAAGTTAAAAAATGGGCTAGAAGTAGAGGCATATTTGAAGATGTCATTAAAAAACAAGGCGGAGGAGAAGTTCCTGAAACATTACTTAGTATGTTTAGTGGTGGTAAGTATAAAACATCACAAGACCTACCACCTATAAAAGAGCAAGTTATTCCAGCGTTAGAATTTATGACTGGCGCTGAGCACGTTCCTGAAGGCGAAGAAGCTAGCCTTTTAAATTTAGCTTTAGCTGTTCCTTTTCTTGGAAAATTTGGTAAGGGAGCTAAACCTGCTTTAAGTAAATATTACGCCAGTTTATTTGGTCATGGCTCAGCTTCTAAAGAAAAAACTAAAAATTATATTAGAAAAATGTTTAAAGAGTTACCATCTATGGAGTATGATAAAGCAAGCAATAGAATAAAAAGAAGCGCTATAACAAAATTAAGAGACGAAAGCCCTTCTGTAAGAGAGATGGGTAAAGCACTATATGCTGAAAAATCAGGCAAGTCTTGGCGTATGAAACTTCACGAAGATAAAGATACTATGGAAAAAGGAGTAAAAGGTTTTATAAAAGAAGCTGAAGATGCTCATAAATATTATTATGGTAAACAACATGGTGGAAGCGTAGAAGATTATTCTTTAGCGGATTATATGATGCCATCTCTGGACAAGCGCTTAGGTAAACCTTTAATGAAATTTGAACATGGTGGTCAAGTACGTCAGCCCGGAGAGCCCGGTTATTATCATTATATGCAAGAATTAGGACAAGCTGGACAATCTCAACCTCCTGCTCCCGGAACAGGCACTACGCAATCAGCATCAACTTGGACAATGTCAGGTGCAGCTCCTAAACCTACAACAGTTGGTGTTGTTGGAGCTCAAAATCAATTAGCTCAGAGTCCGTCATCAATGTCAACATCTATATTAGATATATTTAAAGAAGCTGGAATTGGGATTCCAGATGCAGATTATTTAGAAGGAATTGAAGCGTACGACCCAACAAAACAAAAAAGATTACAACAAAATCTTAGTATGAAAATGCCTACATTAGGTGGAACTGGTGGAGGTGGTTTTGCTGGGCCAACTGGAGCTCAACAAGTCCAAGCTGGCAAACAAAGAGAGCTGGGAATGCAAAGATATCAACAGGGAGCTGGAGATTATAGAAAAGATTGGAGAGAGGGTATACTTGCTAAAATAGCCGAAGACATGAGTTCAGGCACATATGGTTTTGAAGAAAGAGACCGCTATAATGATTAGGAAAGACCCTTATATGGGTTAGGAGAATATTATGGACAAAAATAATTTAATACAAAAACTACAAAACGGAGGGTCTGTTGTACAATTAGAAGAGTATGTGCCCGGTAAGATACTTGAAAAAGCTGTAGCAGATACTATAGAATATGCTAGATATAATAGAGATTTTGAAGAAGAGCAGAGACAATTTGATGAAAGAATGCAAGTTGAAAAAGATAGAGTAACTGTTGCTAAACAACAAAATCTTGATAATAAGCTTTTTAATAATGCTCAATTACAGCTAAAGGATGAAGAATTAAAAAGAAATGATTTTATTGAATTTGGTTCTAAAATGCCTCCGCAAGCTCAATTAGCTTACGCTAAGGCAAATGATATGCCTGCTGATATGATTGAATATGCTACTAATCTAAATACCAGTTGGAATAAATTTCAACAGGACTATAAAATATTAAAATCTAGCCCAACTACTTCAACGAATGATTGGAAAGAATTTAAAAATAGGAATATTAGTAATTTTTCTATGTTTAAAAATTTTGCACCTAACTTAGAATCTAATGTTAACGTTGAACATCAAGGAAGAATGAATAAAGATTTATTAGTTAGTATGATAGATTCAAGTCCAAACTTTGTACAGCAAATGGGTAAATTAGGTATTAATGTAAGTAGCTGGAAAGATTTAGACCCTGCTCAAGCTACATCTACTTTAAAACAACTTCCAAGTTACATTAGCACAGGTATGACAGGTAGAAAATTAGATATAGCAGATGAAGAATTAACTCAAAATATGCTTACAGAAATGTTAAAGTATTCAACAGCGGCTTTTCAGTCTGGTGTACAATATGACCCTGCTCAAGCTAATGAGTTTTTAGGCTCTATGAATACTATTATGAATGAAATGTTTACAAAGCGTGGTATAACAAAAGACTTAGGATTAGGAACAGGTGACGATACCCCTGTAACCTTAACAGATGAAGAAATGCAAGATGCTGCTGAAAGAGAAAGTAGAACTGGCGTTATTCAAATAGGAACTGGTGATAAAGTTGAAGAAAAGCCTGTTGAATTTGAAAAAGGTAGTAATTATAGAATACAGGTAACAGATGCTTCAGGAAAAACAAGCACTAAAACCGTTAAGGGTAGTAATGTAGCCGATATTCAAAGGCGTCAAGGTTGGACTATATCTAAATCAGATAAAATTATAAAACCTTTAAGTCCAGCTGGTCGCCCTCAGTTAGACTCAGGAGTTGTTCTTAAAGATACTAAAACTGGAAAAGTATTGGAATATGTAGGGCATGATTTACCACCTGAAGAAGGAGCTGTTAGTGTTAGCGGTAAAAAAATAAAACGCTCTCGTATAAGCCCGACTCCAGCAGGAGCTTTAATGTCTATTCCTAAAATACTACTTTCTGGAGGAAATAGAGTGCTATATTTTAAAGATGAAGCTGGTAAAACAGTAATATATACTCCACAAGAAGCTTTTAAAACAAATTTTATTGAAGCAAAAGAAGGAGTTCAATCAACAAAACCAGCGGTTAAACTAGCAGATAAACCTAAAGAAGAAACAAAGATTCCATTAAGTCCATCAGGCTCAGTAGCAGCATCTGGTATGGAAGGTCGTGGAGATGAAAAATGGGATACATATAAAGCACAAGTAGATTCAGTACAACAGGCTATAGACGCTTATCTTGAAGAGGATGCATCTCTGCAAGAAATAGAAGATAATGAGTAATGCCAGAATACAGTCAAAGTCAAATAGTATCTGCTTTAAGGTTTAAGTATCCTAACTTATCATCTTATTCAGATGACCAGCTACTAGACTCTTATAATAAAAACAATAACTTAACCCCTACAGGTCTTCCTACATCTTCAAAATTACAAGCTGAGAAGCTACCTTCTTATACGCCACAGCATACTGGGGGATGGGAAAGATTCGGTAAAAGCTTTGCTGAGGCAGCTATTCCTTTTGCTATGTATGAACCAGAAATGGATGAAGCTGAAGGATTTACAGAACATTTAGCTGGAGCTTTGGGGGGAGGTATGGGTTTTATTTTAGGCGCATTACCTATAGCTGCTGTTACAGGAGGAGCTGCCATACCATTAAAAGCCGCTAGAGGTATATCATTAGTATCAAGAATAGCATCAAAAGCTAGAGTTGCTGGTAAGGCTGGTACAGCTGCTCGTTCTGCGGCTGGCAAGCGTTCATTTGAAGAAACTTCTGAATTATTAGCTAGGTGGACTAAAGGAGGGAAAATAGAACCTCAAGCTCTATCTCTTTTAACCGAAGGTAGAGGAGGAATATTAGGTAAAAGTAAGCTTTACAGACAAGGTCTTGAAAGTATAGCTAAAAAAGGTACAACTGGAGTAAAGTTTGCTAAGGCTATGGATATGGGTGTTCAAAATTTTGTTACATTTGCTGGTTACGGTCAAACTCATTTAAAACCTAATAGTTCTTTAGAAGAAAGATGGAATCAATTAAAGACAGATGCTTCTACAGCTGCTTTATTTACTGGTCTTGGCGCAGGAAGCACTAGAATAGCAATGAATCATTTTACTGGAGGTAAAAAAGCTGCAGCTATAACAGGTGAAATGTTTGCTATGGGTTTAGCAGGCGCTTATATGTCTGATATGGGGCAAACAGATATGCCTTGGGAAGAGCGCTTAGCTCATAGCGTGACCCTTATGATGCTACATGGATTGGGTTTAGGTATGGATAGAACTGAAAGAAGAGAGGGAGTAGTAGACTGGCTCAATCAACATGGTATTGAATATGATATGGCAAGAAAAATAGCTTATAGTGAAACAACAAATAAGCTAGATAAGGGTGCTCTTAAAATAGCACGAGAAGATGAAAATTTATTTGTTAATAAAGATTATCAAGAATTAAGTGAAAAAGTTAAGCTTGGAAGACCATTAGAAGCAGAAAAAGGTATTGCTGAGCAACTTGTATATAGAACTTTAGAAGTTGATAAGCCTAGCAAGGGAAAGCCTTATGTTCAGTATGAGTATATTAAAGCAGATAGGGGAAGAGGAAAAGATGAGCCTATATATGTAAAAGGAGAAAAGGTTCAAGAGCGCATATATGGAGAAACAATAGAAGAAGCTCAAACTAACTTCAACAAACAGTTTGTTAGATATAGAGATATATATCCTGAAGAATTTACTGATATAAGAGCAGACAGACCATCAGGTAGAACAGAACAAGACATAGCAACTGAAAAACAAATAAAAAAGGAAAATGAAAAACTGCGTAGAGTTAATCCTGAACCCGGAAGACCTCAAGTTAGAAGGCGCTATGAAATTGTAGATACAAGTGAAATTACACCTGAAGGCACTAGGCAGATAGTTCCTAAAGTAGACACTGTTATAAGTAAGGGCGAACAATTAAAAAAAGAAATTACAAATTTAGAAAAAGCTATAGAAAATAAAAACTATGTTGTAAAAAATGCAGAGAAATTATGGTTTCCAGCTACATTTCTAAGAGGGAAAGACACTCCTTGGCACACCTTTACAAAGGAAGCTTTGCATGAACAATCTACAAACAACGCTACTCGTTTTGAGAGAGTCCCAAATCCCGGTGGAGAATTTTATAAACAGTTAGCTGATAAAGTTAAGAATGTAGATAAACCTAAACTGGAAAAATTAAAAGAAGAACTAGCTAATATGACTGAATGGGATAAAAATAATCCTGCTAAAGTTATTAAAGCAGAAGTAAGTGCTGGAGACTGGGGTAGAATACCTCTATACGAAGGAAAAGGTACTTTCTCAAGCAGACAAGCTTCCTTGGGAAGATACCTTGGTAAATATAAAGATTTGGATGCTAAGACTAAAGCTAAAGTTGATACAGGGGGGCTTGAAAAAACATCTGTTTTTGATGATGCATTAGTATATGAAACTTTTACTCCAAGAGGTTCTGAAAAATTACATCTTGTAGCTTTAAGAGAAAGAGACATAGCTCCTATTATGCGCTCTGAACTTGACCCTGTAATATTAGAAAGAAAAGCTAAATTAGATTTGAGAGAAGCTGAAAAATCAGTAGCTCCAACTGACCTTCCGGGTGTTTCACAAAAATATAAAGAAGAATCTAATTACAAATTTTCCTTACCTGTAGATTTAAAGCTATCAGATATAGCAGATTTAAAGAAAGGTAAACTTATACATCCTGATATTGTCAAAATAGTAGAAAAATTAGAAAAAGAAGGTAGGAGTGTAGATAGTTTTATAAAAGAATTAAAAAAATCTGAAGAGTATGGAGTTCAACTAGGAAATGACATATTTTATATTGCTAGAGAATTAGAACATAAACCTAAATTAGAAAGTGTAGAAATTGTTCCCGTACAAGTTAGAGCATCTGACGCTACGACAAGAAGCCTTACTCAAACTGTGTATGAAGTACGCTTTGGTGCGGAGCATTTACCAGTCGAATATAATAAAGGAAACTATTCAAAGTTATGGAAAGAAGAAGGCATTACACCAATAGACCCAGCGGCTGACATTCCAGTTAAATTAACACCTAATCAGCGTCTCAATTTTTGGGATAATTTAGGAGTAGCTGAAAGAGAAATAAGCTCAGGTAAACCCAAGAAAGCAAAGCCTATTAATGTTAGAAAATATACTCAAACAGAAATTGAAAGACGTAATGAAATATTAGAAAGAGCAGAAAAATATGAAGCAAGAGGTTCAATACCTTATGCAAATAAAAAAGAGTGGGCTGAGCTTTCTCCTGCGGTTGAAGAAATGAGATTTTCTAGCAATAGATTACAGTTTGAAACTCAACAAGCCGCTGAAGCGTATGTTTCAGCTTTAAAAAATAAAAAATATAAAAAACATATAGAATTTTATAAAAAAGAAAGAATGACTCCTGAAAAAGAAAAGTCTTTAGCTGAAAATTTAGAATTACAAAAAAGTAAATACGATGAAGTGGTGAAAGAGGGTGGCGTTGTAGATTATTTAAAAAATAAACAATCTAATTATGAGTCTGATAAAATAAAAGAATCTGCTTCAATGTCTAATTTATTGTCTACAGCTCCTTATAATCCAGAAACTTTATCTAGAGTAACTAATAATTTTAATATTTCAATTGGTAGCGCTAAACAATTAAAATTAGTATATGACAAAAAACAAGCAGAAGGTATAAGATTTAATAACGGAGATTTACTTGACGCTAATTTTAGTAAAGGATTTAAAACAGAAGCAGAAGCTCATCAATGGGCTCAAAAGCATTGGATGGGCGATAAAGGTACTGAAGCTATAAATAAAGCTATAGAATATAGAAAAGGCGTTATAGAATCACAATACAAAGGAACTCCTGAGTATAAACAATACAAACAAATTAAAATAGAAACTAAAAAAACTATGAGCCAGTATGGCGCTCCGTATAAAAGCGTAAGAATGAAAAATATTATAGATACATATTTTCCAGAAGCTAAAAGTAATTTTGATAATTTAAATACAATGGAATTAAGACGACTAAATGAAATGTTTAGAAAAGATAATACTGGAAATATTTTACCTGCTAAATTAGATATGGCTGTCGCTCCAGACGATATTGTAGCTTCAAGTGCTAATCCTTCTTGGTTGAAATTTGTAGAGTGGGCTAGTTCAATTTTACCATCAACAACAATACAAGATGCTACAGGCATGGGTGGAAAATATTTGGCAAATAGACAAATAACGCATGGAAGAGTAAATAGAATTGGACTTACAAAAGGTAAGTTATTTGGTCTTAGCTTTTGGAAACATATGAAACCAGAGCACTTAGAAGCTTTACAGATTTTAAGAGAAAATAAATTTGAAGGAGCACGCGCTGGTAAACATACTGAAATGATAGAGTATCTTAAAAACACAAAAATAAAAGGTGTAAAAGTTCCTAAGTATGATAAATATGGGGAAATATCTGGATATAAAAAAGGACAAACGATGTCTCTTTTTGACTATGGAGAAATGATATTAGATAGATTGTTTGATGATTTTGCTTACAGACAAGCATTGAGTTATAGTAAAGTAAGAAATCCTATAGCTAATAAATACGAACCATTTATAGAAATAAGAACTAAAAAAGATACAAAATTACGATTAGAAGATATAACTAAAAAAGATTTATTAGCTGTTATGCGCGGTGAAAAAGAAAAAGGAGATATGATAGAAATATGGAATCAAGCTGGAACATCTACAAGTGAAATAAGAATTGGAGAAATACCATACAATAATTACGTTCCTAATTATTTTCCCTTATCAATAACTCAGAAATTTTTTGACTTTGTTTCAACAGCTGAAGGAAATAAATATATTATAGATAAAATTATAGAAAGCTCCCCAGAGTTGTTAGCTGAAAAGGACATCCATGTTAGACGCGCTATAGCTGAAGATATGTTAGTAAATTTAAAAGGATTTAGTAGGGATAATAAAGTAAACACTAAAATACCTGACGGTCAAGTCTTCTCAAGAGTTGCAGACTTAGACGCTTGGGTATATTATGATAAAATAAATAAAGAATTGATTAATCCTGATAAAGTTTTTAAAGAGGATGGTACGCCATTTAAAGTTAATGATTCAATTAAGACTGCTGATGGAAGAACGCTTACAGTTGGTAAAGCTTTACAAGTGTATAGCACAGAGCCTATGGAAATTATTAATAATTATGTTAGAAAAACTTCAAGGTCTATAGCTTCTTATCAAGCTTTTGGCGGACCTGAAGGATTGGCTAAACCTATTCCAGCTCTAGGTCTTAATATACCTGCCGCTATAGAAAGAATGAAAGCTGACATAATGAAATCAGGAATGAAGGAAGAAACAGCTGTATGGTTTGAAGATTTATCAATGCGCGTTATGAAAGACCAAATATTTGGAAGAGATTACGATTATCCCTTTCTTGGTAAAAAATTAGGTAGAGCTTGGTGGTCTTCAGTAGGTTCTGCAACAAGAGCCAGCGCTATAGTTGGACTATCCTTTCCTTTAAGCGGTGTAAAGAACTTTGCTTTAGGGCAAACGCAACTTGGTGTTTTATCGGGTAGAGAATGGTTGAAATCTTGGTTTCATTTAATGACAAGCCCAGAGCAGAGAAAAATAGCTTCATCTTTAACTGAAGCTGCTGGCGTTAGAGGCGCTAATACATACGATTTATTTATTAAACCAACGAAGCCACTGCATGGTATGTTTACAAAGCCTAAAGGTTTAAGGGATGCTGGAAGAATGGGTTTGGAAGGCGTTAAAGAAGGTTTAATAATGTCTGGAATGATGCGACCAACTGAATACTTTAATAGATATATGTCTATTATGATGACTCCGGGTGTAATGAAAGTTCACTTAGACAATCTATTAGGTGTAAAAAACTTTTCTAACAGAGGATACTCTAAGGCTACTTCTAGAAATATATTAACAGATAGCTTAAGATTTTCAAATAAAGAACTTGATGGAATGTTAGCTAGAAGAAAAGCAGGTGGAGAAGGATGGACAAATGACCAACTTGTTTGGGCGGCTGATAGAATGCATTCAATGACTCAAGGTGTTGGAGAACATCCATACATACCATACATAATGGGACGCGATGGTTTTAAACCTTTAACATTGTTTTATAGAATAGCATATAGAATGACAGACCATGTAGCTAAGACTGTGATTAAACCGGTTATGTATCAAGGTAATATATGGCCTATGATGAAATATGTTGGCTTATCAATGTCATCAGGTAGTCTTATGTACTCTACATACTGGTACGCATTTGGAGAAGAAAGAAAAAATAGATTTAAAGACGCTCCAGCTGGTTATTGGGAAAACTTTATACGCGCTGAAGGATTAGGAATACTAAGCAATGCAGCTGACGAACATGGTAATTCAGTATCAGATGCGTATACTCCTGTAGTATTTAGAAATTTTCTTGACCTTACAGAGGAAGCCATGAATATAATGCATGGAAAGAAAGGGGCTCGCGAAGGATTAAACTCTTTAGCTAAAAAAACAATAGCTGCTTACTCAGGATATCAAAGAGTGTATAAAAAATTAACTGAAGATGCTACAAAGCGCGTGCTAGACTCAAAAAGAAGACAGAGTCAATTTTTAGACGCTTACTTTCCCGATTATAAACCTGTTATAGACTCTGGCGATGCTTTAACTAGAAACAGTCCTTACTACGAGAGCCTTAGAAATGTATTCTGGCTTGACACTCCAAACGCAAAGGATAAAGCTCATGCTTACTGGGTTGCTCTTAATTATTTAACGCATACAATTCAAAGACAGGATGTAGCTTTAGCTAAGAATGAAGCTGCTGCTAGGAGTGAAGCAAAAAAACGTATTAAAAATGTTATATCAAAAATTAGACCAATACCAGAGTCTTGGAGGAAGCGCGGTAAGGGAGAGGCTACAACGAAGTACAGATTGTATAAATCTAAGCTTACGCAAGAACAGATACAGGAAGAAATGGCTCTAGAAAGGTTTTACAAACAAAAGAAGCTAGAGTTTTGGAAAGCAGTGTCAGCGTTTAGATAATATATGTGCAAATAAGGCGTTTAAAGGGGTCTATACGCCACTTTTAAGTACACTAACGACACATCATACCTAACTATCAATACTACGCTTTTTATACAGTATTCTCAGCTCTCTCAATAATATATTAAGTTTAGCTATACTGCAATCCATTAAACTTTCATCGCCAACTATTAATGCTTTGGCTTTTAACGTAATATCAACACCTAAGTATGACTGTGCCGTTGCATACTTACCTATTAATTCCCTTCGCTTAGAAGGGTACTTCGCTACTGTTGTCTTCTTTACTTCCATCTTTTTCGCGAGGTTCGGATACAGATACCGATAGGTAATCGTTACCATTCTTGGAGGTATTACTCCAAGCGGCTAAGGCCCATTCTTTACCTTCTACTGTAACAGTACCAGTAAAGTCAGGACGCTTATCCCCTTCCTCTTTGTATTTGTTTGGAAATAAGACACCGCGCATGTCGTTTTCGTAATCGCTCATATGAACATCTCCATTTGTGAGGTTCTCTGTTTAATTAAAGCGTGATACTCTTCGCTGAGCTCAACGCCTGTGTAAAGTCTTCCTAATCTTTTAGAATATTCAGCGATAGTACCTGAACCCATGAATGGGTCTAATACTATACCGCCTTCTCTAGACCCTGCTTTTATACAAGGTGTTATAAGTTCTGGCGGAAACGTAGCAAAATGAGCTCCTTTATATGCTTTAGTAGATACTGTCCACACAGAGCGCTTGTTTCTTTTACCATAATGTACTGGCTCTCCTTTTCCTTCAGCTCTGTTAACGTGCATAGATTGTACGCTTTGACCTTTTTCTTTTAAATTTTTGTGTTCAGAATCTTCTACTGTCCATACGGAACGCTTATTACGTTTCTCATACGTCTTGAAGTTTCCTGCTCCTACAGCGGCAGCACCCTGCAGCCCATGTCGCATGGGCTCTCCGTCTAATTTGCGCTGTTCCCATGAAGTACCTGTATTAGGGGTTACAGTAGGTTCTTTAATAGAATCAGCGTCATAGTAGTATTGCGGGTTCTTAGACAAGAGAAACATATATTCATGTGATTTAGTACATCTGTCATTCACGCTCTCAGGCATAGGATTAGGCTTATGCCAAATAATATCCTGTCTTAAATACCATCCATATTTCTGCAAGGCTAGTGCTGCTCGCCAAGGAATACCAATTAAATCTTTATTTTTTAATCCAGCTACCTTAGCTGGTCTAAGAGAGCCAATAGAACCTGTGTCCACTTGCCTTTTTACGCTTTGTATTTCACTTACGCCTCCAGACTTGCCTGTAGAACCTGCATATGAATCGCCTAGATTAAGCCATAGAGTGCCATCATCTTTAAGTATGCGATGTACTTCACCAAATACATTAACTAATTGTTCTATGTAATCACTGACTTCTTCTTCAAGTCCAATCTGACTGTCTACTCTCTTTGCACCGCATCGTTTACACTCTGATTTATATATAGCATCGCCAACACCTAACATTTCATCAAAATTCTTATGTCCTGTTATACATTTATCAGATTTCTTTGTATCTCTGCGATGAGAACAGTCTTCATCTCCACCTACCCAAGTAGATGTACCATAGTCACGCAAACCCCAGTAAGGAGGCGAGGTTATACAAGTGTCAACGCATTTATCAGGAAATTCTTTTAAAACTTCCCTAGAGTCGCCAAGAAAAACCCTATTGGTTATTTCTTCAACTTTTTTCTTCAACGGTCTTCTCTTGTTCTCCCTTGTCGCTATTGAAATTCGATTTCTCTAATTGCAAATTTTTACTAGAGCCATTTTTTGGCGTTTCATTAAGATGATATTTATTTAATATAGCATCTGAAACCTCTCTAGCATCCATACAGTCTACTAAAAAGTTTGTTAAGTATGCGCCACCTTGATAAGGAAAAGGATATATTTTATCCTCGTTCTTACATAGTTGTACGCATATCTCAGCTAGTTCTTTAAAAGTAAGCTGATGACCATTTACTCTTACGATTAAATCGCCTTCTGCTTTATTTCCTTTTGAATATTCAATCATTTTTTTCACCTTCCGGTACTTTTTCAAATCTATAGTACCCCTTTGTTACATATAAGCGAAGTTTCGCAAGTCTTCTAGCAGCAGCTCCATCCTTCTGTATCTTGCCTTTCTTCAACAGTCGCTCATATAATACTATTGCTTCAATAATAGATATTTTATCTACTGTTTTATGTATGTCGTGTAATCTCATATTGCCTTTCCTTGTTATATGGGGCCACTATTTCCCGGGAGCGGAGAAAAGGATTTAAACTCCGCAGCGACCCCATATTTTGCCAACCAAACGAACAGACTAACTTACTGTCCTTGCTCCCGTATAAACAGCGCCACATACCAGTTTCACTGTTCAAATTGTTTGTCTAATAACGATATTAATAATAAATAATGTTCTAATGGAATAGAAATGTATGGATTCATTCTATCTGCTCTAAACACTACGCCAATTTCTTTTTTCTCAGGTAGAACCCATCTAGGTACAATTTTCCTGCGCTTACAACCATAATATTTACCATTTATTTCAACATCACCCTTTTCGTGTTGAGCTCCGCCCCTGTCTCTGTTGTGAGCTTCTAGGTTGTAGCTCTTTGCCATCCTTACTGCTTGTCTTTGGAGTTCCGCTCCTCTTTGTCTGTTGCGCTTCCCCCTCTTTTGATGCTCTTTTGATTTGCTCATCTATTTTACTGCTCATCCTTTCTGTAAATGGTTCTAAGTCATTTTTATATTCAAGGTATTGCTCAAACATATTCATTGTAGCGTTTAAGTTTGGATTAACTACTTTTTGTATATAAACCTCTAACATACCTATACGCTTTTCAAGTTCTTTTATTGTTGGTTTCTTATTGGCATACTTCACAAGATTCTCCTCTCGCTTCTTTTTCTGTCATAAGTTTCTCTTCTTTTTTACTTTCAGCTTTGCCATATTCAGCCATTTTTATAGCAGCTTTAAGTTTTGAAATTATTACGGAAGAGTTGCCATAGTATTTTTTAATCATGCGCTTATAGTCTTTTAAGCACTCTAATATAAATTCAGCTTCTTCCTTGTTATACTTTACCACCATTCTCTTTTCTCCTTTTAAGAATTTGATACATATCTTTCAATGCGGTATCTGTATCATTAAATATAGTACATCTATCTCCTTGCACTCCCAATCTAACAGAACCTGTTCTGCCATACCTGTTTTTACCAAGTATAACTTCAAGTTCATTTTCCCCGCCATCACTTTCATGAAAATTATATCTGTAATCATAATACATAAATAGTACGCTTTCTGCGTCTTGTTCAATAGAACCCGAATCCCGTAAGTCTCGTAATATAGGGCGCTTATTGGCTCTTGATTCGCATTCTCTATTTAATTGAGATACTAATAATGCACACATATTATGTGTTTTAGCAGCTCTTTTATATTGTTTCATAATAGAATCTACACGCAGTCTATTATCGTCAACACCAAAAACATCTATCAATCCTATATAGTCATCAACAACAACATCGGGTTTATGTTTTCTTATTTCACGCATAGCTTGGTCTATGTCAAATATATTATCAAACATCATTAAGTTTTGGAACTTATCTTTTATTCTGCCTTTAGCTAGTTCTAAATCTTTTTCTTCTGAACTGCTCATAGATTCTGAGCGCAATGTTCCATAGCTAATAAAATCAGATTCCATCACTATAAGTTTTTTCATCATCTCTACATTAGACATTTCTCTATTGAATACAATAACTTTCTGTTTTGTGTATATTAAATTTCTGACTATGTTAAGCATCATCGTAGATTTAAAGTGCCCGGGTCTGCCCGCTATAACTGTAATCTCTCCACGCGTCATTCCACCAGTTAGCTTGTCAAGATTCCCATAGTTATATGGTATTAATGTATTGTGCGCTTTTATACTTTCAATAGTGTTATCAACTAAAGTGCTTAAATCAAATCTTTCTCTAGTCTTTAAATTTAATATATCTTCTATTTCATTATTTAGTTTCTGTAATACTTCGTATGCTTTTTCGCCTCCAATGCCCATGAGGTTTTTAATCTCTTGAGATTTTCTAACAACTTTGCGTATCAGCCATTTTTCATACAGTATCTTTGCATACCCCTCCGCTGTTGCAGTGGTAGGTATATCTTCTAATAAACCTGTTAAGTAAAATCCTGTAACTTTATTATCATTAGGTTTAAACTTTGATAGTATAGTAACTACATCAATGACACCCTCACCATTTCTACGCATGGTAGTCATAGCTTCCCACACTAGGCGATTTACATCACTATAAAAGACATCAGGCTCAGGTATAAAACCGCCTATTTTGTCCATTACATCATTATCAATTAATATTTGTCCTAATAACGCTTTTTCTGTTTCAGGCGAATGTATTGCTAATTGCATATTAATCCCTTATAATTGTCCATTCATGTGAATATTTCATAAAACCTAACCTTTTGCGATTGTACTTAAATTTATATCCTATAGATTTTAGTACAGAAATTTGAGAGGCGATGGATGTTTCTCCATATAGAAGCATCGCATCAGCCTCTGTTATTGTTTCTTGAGTCTTAAAGTGACCCGCTATTGGGTATGCGGAAGGGAAGTCTTTCCATCTAAAACCCTCGTAAGGGTCGCCACAATAGCCTTTGTTCTTCCATTTTTTGACATCCATGATTCCTCGTGTACATTTATCATTACTTCTTTATTGATTATCATCTCATCAAGTAGCGGTGGTAATTCATAAACAACTTTACCTTGCTCTTTGACCTTCGTTAGTTCAATCCCAAGTTTATCGAGGAATTTCTTGTAGAAAACATTTCGATGAGGTTCGCATTCCTTATATCGAAATAAACCGTTATCGCGAACATACATTCCGCCAAATTCTGGGTGTTCTTCATCTATCTGATAGCGAGGCCAGTAGATATCGCATTCTGCACCACTTTTTACTTTAGTTGAAAGCTTACTGCGTAAGCCAACAATTTTAGCATTGTATGTTCCGGGTCGTATTTGTTCTACAACTTCTTCTTCATAGTACGCCTTCTTTGGCGTAGCCTTACCGAGGATTTCGTCTATTTTACTCACTTACGTCAGTATCAAGAGTCTTTTTTATTTGTTGTATGCGTTCTATCGCAACATCCCAATTACTGCTAGTAATTTTATCATCTTTTAAAGCAGTTAACACTCTTGCTTTTTCGCCATTTGGCAAAGTTTCAGCTTCAGCTTGTACTTTTTCACGCCATTTTGGGTCTACCTTTTTTGATGCACCATTATAACTATGGCTAAACTCTTTTCTAAGCGAACTAACATATTTATTATCATCAAATAATCCCATAAATACATCAGCATTAAAACCAAGTTTGGATAATCCCTTTGTCATAGCATCTGTTGCGACCTTTTTTGCAAAGTCATCATCAACTCTACTGTTTGCATGATATTTAATAGAAGAATGAATTGGAACTTCTCCAACATCCTTGCCATACTTATACCATAGCGTTCCTTGATACAGAACAAGACCTGTATCTTCATAGCGCTGAAAAGATTCTTCCTTTACTCCCCAACCTATACCAAAAGGGCCAAACGCTTCTGTTGCTTTATGCACTTGGTACTGAGCACCAATAGCAGTAAAACCGCCACGTTGATTAACCTTTTTAGTAAACTTCGGGTCTGTCTTTTCTACGCTATCCCATAGTTTAGTGTTACTCATTTTTTCTCCTTTTGACGTTCTTTATATGGAAAATAGGCTGCACTTGAAGAAGGTGCGTCACGAAACTCTTCTTTAGTTTCATCTTTGAGCCTTTTTTCAGAATCTTTATTACGCTTACCTTTACCTAATAAAGACTTAACAACATTCTTTAAGTCTTTAATTTCAAGTTCTAGTTTCATCAAGCGCTTTTCTACGTCTATTGCTCTTCCCATATTTAACTCCTTTCACAGTTTTAGTAATTATACCTCTATTATTGCGACCAGTATACATATCTTCATGAAACCAATCTTTCCAGTCTTTACCGAAGTAATGCAGTAGGTCTAATATTCGGGCATTGTTTTTACCTTTATAATATAATCTTTTATGCGTTCCTTTATCGAAACCAAACATTCTATTAGTCCATCTTTGCGAACTAACTATTTTGTCTGTATTAATTTTTTTCATATTCGCCTTCCCAATTTTTTGGTGATAACGCATTCACCAAACCAATCACCCATAAGATTGACGCGAATCCAATCATTACCCATCCTATATCTATCATAATCATTTCTTTTTTATACCGCCACATATATCAAAGTAATCACAGTATTTAGCGTTACACTCCCATTCGTATACAGGGCTTGTTCCCAGCCCAAGGGCTGGAGGTTCAGGCTGTTCCTGAGTTACTTCTACTGTTGCAGTCCAATAGTCATGCGCTCTTTCCATCATAGACATAGGTACATCTACTTCGCGCATATCTGAATTGTCTTTGTTGTAATATAAAAGTTTCATACCATTTAGTTTATCATATTCTTGCTCATACCATATACCATATGTCGCAAGTTGTAAAGAATAGTTTTCTGGTACGTCTGGATGAAATTTCCTACCGAATAAAGTACGCCACTTCCAAGAGTTGCAAGTCTTTATATCAATTAGTATATCATCTGATACTATCGCTAAGTCTATAAAGCCTCTGACGTTATATTCTTCTATAAATAATTCTTTTTCTATAAATATAGGCAAGGCATTACTATCAGCATACCAACGCATAGCATCTTGTATGTCTGTATGTATTAAGTCGCCTATTCTAAATATACGAAGTGTTTTATCTTCTACTTCTTTTCCCTGCACCTGTTGGACAGAGCCGTAGTAGTGCTTCCGCATACACAGCCCTGCCCGCGAAGAGTGAAAGAAAGATTCCATCCCTTTATAGCGAGATGCATTCTTCTTATCGCGTAGACTACGAAGATATTGTTGATATATCTCTTTTACGTCTGACATCTTTTTTATCGTCTACATAGACTGAACTGTTATTTTCAACGTAGTCGCATATCAATTCCTCTAATTGGTCTTGAATATGCACTTCATTCAAAAAACATATCAGTTTAAAATGTGCCCATACTTTATCAGTACATCTAAAAGAACGGCTACGCGGTATATCTCTTGAACTTTTTCTTTTCATTGTTGATTTATCCTTTGTGAGTTACGAAGTTATAAACCATGATATTAGCTTCCAAATGTTTTTTAAAAAACAAAAAAACATCACAAACTAACTACCATCGCTTTTTCCAGTTACCATTGCCAATCCATTCGCTTACTACTATGTAGATTATGAATGATGAAACAGTAAACATTAAAAGCGCTAATGAAAATATGAAAAAGTTAGCTATGAGATTAGCTATTGTTATCATATTCGCTTCTCCTTATGTTATATTAATATATTGCAAACCCACCGCTATTCATACAGAACTCTGCGAATCTTTCAACATTGTCAGCATAGAATGGATAACTAATTTCTATCTTGTTACCATCGCTATCAAACTCCTTGTTGTTTTTTCTTTCGAATTCCTTAGCAGTACCATCACGCAAAAGTTTTTTAAGTCTTTTACCTATGCGTGTTGCTTTTGTTTTTGATATAGTATGACCATCATTAAAGCTCCCGCCTTTGATGTTCTGTTCGCTCAATATATCGTGGCAATTATTACAAACAAACATCCATAATGGTCGCCAAAACCATACATTGTTACGAAAGTAATCTCCAACAACTTGTTCTTCATACTTATCAAGAGCGTCAAAATATTCTCTCTTCTCTTTTTCTGTATGCTTTACTTCCCAATCTATAGTTGGTTTAACTGCATTGTTAGGATTGTTAGGTTTTAAACCATATACATCAAAACCCATACGCTTTCTCCTTTCTTTTTCTTTTACTTACTTTTCTTTTTCTTTATAAGTATTTATAGTATTATATATATATATATATATAGTAAAGCGTAGTATATATATAATTTATACACTACGCATATTACTATACATTACTTTACTACTATTTATTATATATATAATAGTAAAGGCAAGGGTCATCCTTAATCAGTAGTTGTTTTCCACGAGGCGTTGAATATTCTCTTTAGTTTCCTCTTGTTTTCCAACTGACTTAATAGAAGCGAACTTTCTTTGCATCAGATAACTGATAGTTGTATATTCCTTCTAGTAAACGGATGTAATCAGTAACAGTTGTTAGCTTTTTGATAGTGTGCTTTTTCTGTTCTAACTTTGTCAACATACGCTTATGGTCGTATTCCTCATGTTCAAAAACACGCTTAAAGGCATTTGCAAAACGATTGTATGTTGCAAACTTTACGTATTTTTGTACATCTAGCAGCGCATCTGCTATTTTCTCAGAGTAAAGAAGGTCTACAATTTGCAAATCTCCTGTACGCAGAGTTTTCATTGATTGATTACCAAACAATAAGAGTCCAGTAGAAGGCGACAGATTATAACCTCTGTCCTTACTAATAAACTCCTCAAATGTTCGATATTCGACATAACCCATATCAGCGTACATATGGATAAAATTGCTAGGTTGCCATTTCTTTTGACTTTCGTTGATTCTCGCAACAGTGTCAAGATTGACTTTACCTATAACAATATTGTACCATATATGTACATCTGCTCTTTTAGCGGCGAAAAAACGATGTTGCCCATCAAGTATACGCATTTGCTCATCAACCATAATAGGACAATACTTTAAAAAGTTTTCTCCGTTTTTGATTTTCTCAGCAAGCGTATCGATATGGCTATCGCTTATATCGCGATTTCCCGATATTAGACTAAACTTAGCATACTGCTTAGTACCAAAAGACATATGAGTTTTCAGCGTTGTATCTGAAACCTCACTTTTGCCATTAGTGGCGAGCATATTAAGCAATCTATCATCATCAGGAGTAAGTGTATTTTTTTTCATATAATACTCCTTTTTTGTTAAGAGTCGCTTTGTTGCGACTCAGTGGATATGCAGGTTTCGAACCTATTGTAGGGCGCTAGCTTTATTACGGCATCTACCTACAAGTTATCACATAACCATATCCATGTTACTATGCTTCAGCGACAAATTCTCCCGGTTTAGGCATTAAACCTCTATAATCATCTTCGGAAAATCCTGTATCGCCATCTTTATGTGCACGCCATCTCTTGAAATCTTCAAGAATCATATCACGCGTCTCTGGATTCGACATTAACTTGTTAAGTATGTCGTCAAAATCATCAGACGCTTTGATGTTCATTCTATCAATTAATTCGTGCATCTTTTCACTAGGCTTAAATGAATCGCCTTCAACAGTTCCTAAGCGTTGAAATGTACCTACGAAGTCATCATTAATTGATTTTGTACTGCTTTTAGGCTCTAAACCGCAATCACTAA
>Ga0080013_1001836_pt1 | contig 26935 bp, 42 predicted proteins | sample ETNvirenome_6_85_FD_69236 | JGI IMG/M metagenome (GOLD analysis project Ga0080013, IMG submission 69236) | Marine viral communities from the Pacific Ocean - ETNP_6_85 (SPADES assembly) (version 2) | ecosystem: Environmental > Aquatic > Marine > Oceanic | place: Pacific Ocean | collected 2013-06-19
GAAATTGAAATGAACAATAACTTTGAAATAACAATACAGTTTGAAGCGTTTGAGGATGTACTACTTGCCAGTAAGTGGCTGAAGAACACAGATATTAACCGAAAGAGTCGTGCGAATGGATTCATAGGAGATGTAGCAGTGTCTTTTGGGTACGCACTACAGAACATGATCGACCAGCGGAAAAACGATTTAGATAGTCTTAGACAAAAAAGTCTAGAATTATATGGAAGCGATGTTTTTGAGGAACTTAAGGTATTGACAGAATAGAGTAGGTAGTGTACTATAGAGGTATAGCAACTAACTGATTGAGTCTGTTGTACATGTTGAATCACACGTAGTTGAAATCTTAAGTAATGATTTACGATTCCTAGGATAGCGTAAAGGTCAACCACTAAAAACTTCTCACGATGAGCCATCACTCACATTGTAGCATTCAGGGACCAGAGTAACCAAGGCTGATAGGAAGATGACGATCACCTTGAAGGCTAAGGCGAAGTCTGTTGTAGGTTGATGGGGAGTGCTTGCTTCACCAAGATTCCCCATCCACCGATTAACAAAAATTTTGGAAGGGGTGAATTATGAACAAATACGAAGGAACAGTAAAAAAACAAACAGATAGTGCAGAGCTTCAATTACTTCTAAGTACCCTACGTACAATAGAAGAAGCGGACAAATCTGCAAACACTCTGCTTAACCTACGAGTCAGCTTAGAAAGCCTACTGGACGAAGAAGCTATCGCAGGCAAAAGGTTTGATAGTGATGTCCTTGTAACCGATTTTCTAGTACTCAAGATAGATCAACTCCGTGATCTTCAGTATAAGCTAGAGTCTGTGTGGAGAATATTTGAGGACGATCTGAAGCAGGCTTATGATGATATTCCTCTGATAGATCAATTACGTGATCTTAAGTGGAAGGAAGACAATGACCTTTATATAGTCAAATAGACTACCGGACCTGAGCAAGTCCCGAAACTGCTTTTTGGTTGGCTGAAGGGGAGTCTTGTCAGAGAGGCTCCCTTTCTTTTTTTAATTTTTATCTTTCCCAAAGACACTTCCGGTTAATAAAGCACCAAAAGCTAAGTGGAATAACCCACCACCCTTAAGGGTAAAAGGTTCGTGTTGAGAGACAAGTTTCTTTAAATATTCCATCTGTACTAAGGGGTCTTCAATCGCTTCTAGATGACCCATGTAGTCAGCTAGGTCTAGCCCCATTCTTGCAACTCCATAATAGATAGGGACTACCATAAAATCATATACACAGATTACTAGGTAAACTATTAGGGCTGTCCAACGCCATTTCATATATTACCCCCACAGAAGAACAAAAATTTTTTTAAATTTTTTTCTTTTTATACTTTATATTATACTCAGGCGTCAATTTTTCAAAAAATAACTCTCTGTTGAAAATTCTAGGGATGTTAGTTGGCTAGGAGTCCCAAGCCTCTTTAGTACAACCGGGGGGTAGAGGCCCAAACATCCAGCCTACCAGAACAACGCCAAATAGGGCTATCTCAGTGCGTCCTGATGCTATACCTGATAGGAGGTTGTGATCAACACATGCACTCATTGGGTCTATACATACAGCCGGTAGGTGAAACCAGCCCAACAGGATATAGCCACGAGACACAGAGAACCCCCAAAATAGGCATCATCTATAGGGGGGGGTGTGGGTATCAAGTGGGGTGGTGGCTGACTAATGGCAAATGGCCCATGTCACGATTGTGAAAAAGATCACAAAGGCAAAAGGCTTGCATCCTGTGACAATATGTGATACAATTATATAAAGGGATAAGAACTGAAGGGGGTGAATGATGCCGAGGTATAACGTCATGGTGGAGGTGCAGGTCGAGGCAGTCAACGATGAAGAGGCATGGACAGACGTTGCTGCAAGGTTGGCAGGGATAAGTGATCTGGTACGAGATATGTATCGCCAGCATACTAAAGGATTACTTGGATATCACGTTACAGAAAATGTCGAACTGTTGGAAGGAGAGCAAAAATGGTAGAACGAACAATCGAACAGCATACAGCAATCTTGATCGAGAACTTGAGCGATACAATCGGTAAGCAATTGGAAGCACTTGAAAAGAAGCACTTCATTTGTGGATGGCTAAAAAATGAGCTTACTAACTTCTGTGATCTCGTGAGGCCTTTTGTCCCGAAAAATACTAACTCATATCCAGAGCATGAGGAGATCGAGAAGCTGAAAAGATTTCTGGAGATTCTGAAGAACTACTAAAAAATGCTTGCAAGTTGTTCCCTTATCTGTTATAATTATATAAAGGGATATAAACAGAGAAGGGAGCAACAATGAGAGAATATGGAACCGGAAGAGTAGAGTTTCTAGGCACTAGTTACAAGATCGACAGGGCTACAGGCAAGTTGATCAAACCAGTACCAGTAGATATCCAAGATGACTACTGCAAGCTATTTCATAGACAGTGCGAAAATATCTCTTGTAAGGGGGTTCTATGGCGGTAACAGACCCAGTAAGATTCCTAGGTCTGATGTTCATAATCGTGATCATCTCAATGGCAGTCGAAGGGTGTACAATAATAATCTAACTCTAAAGCCCCCCGAAAGGGGGGCGAAAGGAAAAACAAAAATGACCACAACAGAAAATACAACCACAGATAAAAAAATCAAGAAGGTATACTACGAACTCAACTATTACGTGGAGTCAGAATTCTCAGTAGAGCTAGACCGATTGCCAGATAATGCAGTAGATGAGGATGCTTTTGTAGCTGATGCTATGGGTGGCTTCTACGATGGGGACGGTTGGATTCCTCTACAAGAAGATGAAGACGGTAACTGTGATGAAGTAGACACCGATCCGTACTCCAATGATCTTGAGCATAACAATTGGGAAGTTAGTAGTGTTACCAAAGTTACGATCTACGAGGATGGCACTAGAGATTATGAGACCCTGAGCTAATAAATCTCAGCATTCGGTGGGGGTAGAAATACCCCCATTGAATATTTAAAAAGGCTTGCTTAAGGTTTCATTCTGTGCTACAATAAGAGTGTAAGGAAAGAACAAACCGAAGGAGAGCAAAATGAGAATCAGCAAAGCCAAAGCCACCGATCTAGTCAAGGGTTCCGAAGGGAAATTCTTCACCGTAACCTTTATCAAAAAGGATGGGACTACCAGAGTCCTTAACGGTAGGGTTGGAGTCTACAAGTCCAAGCATGCACCACTCAAGGGTGTAGGCCTCAGCTACAATCCAGATGACTACGGTCTAATCACCGTTTTCGATGTAGCTAAAAAAGCTTATCGAACAATCAATTTGAATACGGTTACAGCAATCAAGATCGAAGGCGAAGACTACGAAGTAGAGTAAAGTCAGAGAATTCGGTAGGGGTAGCAATACCCCTACCAAAAATAAATTTTAGGGGAGTGAAAAAATGACATCACTACAGGAAATTAAAACCGAAAAACATAGCATAGTGCTTAGTTCATCGCCACAGAAAATACATAGTAACCACCTAGTTTTTTATACTAGCGGAGTTTTCAAAACTGATGTATCACTTAAGCATGAACTTGTTGATGCTCATATCGCAAAATGGGGAACCGTTCCCAATTTGCAAACTGCACTTGGAGATTATTACGATGCTAATGTTGATCCAATACAGGGAGTATTCGGCACCCGAAAAGATGAATTTATCTTAACCCAAGCCTTGGGAATTTATGCTACTGCTATCGGACTAAATTACGAAGCTTGGCAAAATTTTCATCGGTACCCCAGTACCACTGATCAACAGCATGAAGATAGGATAAAATTGTTCTATCATGGGATTGAATTTATCTATGGCAAAAAATATATAAAGGTTGTGAAGGGTGGTAGTGTCCATAGCTTTATTGTTATCGACGATGATACAGTCAAGGATAAAGGGTGCGGTTATTTTAAGAGGGGTGATATTCTTAAAGCTGCTAGTTGGAGTGCCCCTGCTAAGAATTTCCCCAGAGGGAATATTCTTGATAGTTGGTACCGGACTACTTGGTACTAATACATAAGTCCTGAGCAAGACTTAAAACTGCTCAATTCACCTCTTAGTAGGCCCTATCAATATTTGCTCTCTATTGGATAGGGCCTACTATTTTTTATTATCCGCATTGTGAATTAAATCACAAACCGGAAAATGCTTGCAAGTTGTTATAACTTCTGTTACAATATAGATGAAGGGGGTGGACAATGGAAACTCTAGATTTAGTACTGGCAACGGTAGCTAGTTTCAGTCTAGCAATTTTATGTCTAGCATTATTACTTGGAAGGGGTGAATAACATGAGTGTTAAATTAAGTGGGCACATTTGGACTGACTATATAAATGGGAAGCATAGTACCACTCTAGGGCAATTGCTGAGTGTATTTACATCTCTAGCAAATGATATTGATAATGGTACAGTTCTTCTAGAAGAAGCTTTTATTGATAAAGGTAGCCACAAAGTAGTTATCAAATTATCAGCAGTTTATGGAGATGATTACTATAAAAAAGAATATCTAGAAGGGGGTGAATAATATGAGCAACAAAATAATTTTAGAGATTACTATAAGCAATGAAGACATTGATGAATGCATAGATGTAAAAGATATTATTATAAATGCCTTAGACGATTTAGAAACAGATGGTAAATTCGATGCTGTCGAGATTTTTGCTACAGCGAAATTTAGGGAAGAATTAGTTGAGAGGGAGGAAGATATTATTATAGCCTAATAAGTACGTTGGTTACTGAGCGAACCTACTCAGTTACGAGAACTCCCGATAATGTTTTCCAGCGAGGAACATCGGGAGTTTTTGCTTTAAGCATCAGTGTGAAAAAATTCACAATCAAAAAAATCCAGCCTGACCGCCGGAGTGATATATCATACAGGGTGTCCAGCAGTTTTATTTTTTGCTGGTATTGTGTATAGTATGTTGAGTGCTATCAATGGGGGATATTTATTTATGGAAGTTATGTATCCGAAGTTTATACATCCACTAACCCAGCGTGAAGAAATAATACTAAATAAATTATATGGTCAACTTGTTGGGGTACAAAATTTAGCTGAAGAATTAGGTTTGCCGGAAGGAGCTATTATTAAAATTGCCCAGCAAGTTTGGTTGAAGCTGGATGTTACGACCCAACAAGAATTTCTCCAGCATTGGAGACCAGCATTAAACGACCAGTAAAATTTCCCCAACCCCCCACATGATATATCATAGGGGGCAGCCAAATTCCATTTGTGAAATTTTTCACAAAGCTCTGCTGGCTCTCACAGGTTTGTGATTTATTTCACAATCTTTTTATGGTATCGAGTTTGTGATTTATTTCACAGGTAACTTTTAAGTGGCCGAAGTGTAATTGACCGATTACCTTTTAATTACCTTACGGTTACTTTATGGTTACTTTAAATTTACTTTCGGGCCACTTAAGAATCACCCGATACACTTGGGTTTATGGGATAATTAATACATAAACTAATTTATAGAAGGGGTGAGCAAAGTGCCAAAAGCAATAAGAGTAACTCTAGCAAGCTACAGTGATATTAAGGCTTCGGTGGAATGTCCGGTATGCCATAACGATTCTATTCGGTGGAATGATTTATTATCGGATATTGCTATTTGTAATAACTGCAATAATCAAAGTCCATTCGATAATGAAGGTAGAGAAAAACAATTATTTCAATGGTATAAGTTTCTTGCCAGTGGTGGAAGTACCCCACGCAAGAAATAATTGTAATTAGGGGTACCTCTGTAGCCCCTAGCGGTATTAAATAAAATAACCCCCACCCTAGAAATTAAGGTAGGGGTTATTTTTAGTTAGCCACTCTAGACATACTGCCGGTTTTATTTTGCGTTGTTGCCTACCGAGTTTCTATTGGATCGCACTTGGTAGAGTATTTCGATTGCTGTATAAAGCTGGTCATAAATTTCCCGTTTAGTCCTAATCCCTTGCGAAATATTAACAGACCCGTCAAAAGCGTTTATCGACCACCCACCATTAGCACCGTAAATACTTGCGTCGATATCAACTCCCAATTCTGCGAGTACCCTATTTAGTTGTTCGGTTTTTGCCCGTATGTTTTTCTGAGTAATTCTATCCATTATTTTCCCCCTTCTATCCAGCATTCAGTACATGCACAGTTCTCGACATAATCAGGGCAGGCCTTGCCATCTATACAGCTGGACTCATTAGCTCTGCACTGATGCAGTCCATTAGGGTCTTGAGTACAGTTATCACATAATATAAGCTCAACTTTATCCATTATTTGCCCCCTTTAATATAAGTTTCAACTTTATCCCAATTAGCATCAGTGATATTAGGGTGGATAATGTCATACTCATTCTTAGTAAGTAAAACTTCACCACAAAATACCAACCCCAACTCTTCAAAATCGGGTTGATTGGTTGCATGTACGGCGTTATAAATTTTGGTTTTATCTAATCTTATTCCTGTTCCGATTAGCTCATAATTTTCTCTGGGTTGGATTTTCATTTTAGGCCCCTTTCAAATTAGGCAATTATGCGTTGCTACGCTGAGCAGTATTAAGGTTGCTAGGAATCTAGCCGGATTAGTTATTACCATGTAAACACCCCTACAGTATGAAGGTGTTGGGGTTTATATAGTTCGCTACTATTATAGCCCCAGTAACTCTCACAACTATGCCCATACTCTAATTTAGTGCAGTGAAAAGTTACCCTATCCCCACAATGTCCGCACTCCCCCCAACTACCATCAAAATCATTATTTAATTCGCCCACGGGAAGTTCATCACAGCACCCACTTATTAGCTCACATATTGTTTTAGTCATTACTATCACCTCATATCTAAATTTTGACCTACTCTAATTGTATAGGAATTTGTAACAAATAGCAAGTGTTTTATAGTAGATTAAATACGGTGTTGACATTTAGTTATTTAGCATGTTATGATGGTACCAGATCGCCACTACTGGCGCAGGGCGTGGACTAGTCAATTGTACCTTGGCAGGTATCCGGCAGAAACGTGGTACTCAAGGGAAGTTCTACGGGCCACCACCCATTTAGGGCATTAAAGCTCTCAGAGTTAATCTGAGGGCTTTTGCCATTTAATAGGGTATTTTAAGAATTTACTATATTAGGGGTCGATATGATCTACCATACTGCTAAAGTTTAAAGGCTTTATTTAGGGGTATATACGTGGCTTGTAAGGGGTAGTCGATTTTTGGGTTAAGTCCGAAATGGGCCATTTTAGAACGCCTGTTCTAATTTTGCATTTTAGGGGCTATTTGGGGCCTCTCTGTGCGTTGTGGGCCATTTAGGCACGAAATTGGTAGGGTAACTCACATACGTTTTATTTTTAGTGTACATGTATTCTTAGTTTTAGTGTACATACGTTTTTATTTTACTAAATTCCTGGATTTGGTTTTGGTGTTTATGCATTGTTAGTTTTAGTGTATGTGCATTGTTAGTTTTAGTGTTTAGGCAATTTAGTTTTTATGTACATGCATTTTATTTTTAGTGTTTCGACACATGTGAAAAAAATCACAATCAAAAAAACAGCAGGATAAAGTTTGTGAAGAAAATCACAATCTCAAATAATAAAAAAGGATTGTGAAAAAAATCACAATCGAAAAATACCCCCCCTATGATATATCATATAGGGCTGCTGGTTGGACATTGTGAAAAAATTCACAAGCCCCTTGCTCTCTCTCGTCCCCCCTTCCTTGCTTCCCTTCCTTCCCTTCCCTTCAATCGCCCTTCCCTTCCTTCCCTTCCCCTGCTTCCTCCCTTCCTTCCTCTTCCCCTTCCACGCTTCCTCCCTTCCCTCCTTCCTTCCCTTCCTCCTCTTCGTTTGTGAAATTATTCACAATCGCTTCCTTTGCTTCCTTCCGTCCTTCCTCCTCCTTCTCTTCCTTGAAGGCATTGAGGAATATCTGAGGTACCTCTGTCTTCCTCCCTTCCTCCTCTTCCTCCCCTCCTTCCTTGTGCTTCCTTATCATTTTATCCAGCCCTTCCTTCAACCTCTCCAGCCTTCCTTCCTCGTTCATTATTAGCCCGGACAAGCGACAGAGATTATCTAAAAGCTGGGTGTGGTAGGAAAGAAGATGACCAGCATCACTAGAAGCAGTCATAACAATATCCCCTAATAGGGAGTTCACTAGCATCTCAAAGGAATCTGCTATATGCCCTATAGGGCTACTCTCCCTCTGGACCCCATCCAGATGTATCTTCACTTCCACATAGGGCACATTGTTACGCTTCAGCAGCTCCATCATCGCTTCCCTGTCGTAGTTGTACCCCCTTCCTTCCATCATGTTCTTCCTTCCTCCAATTGGTTTATCTATTATACTCCTTCCATTCCCACTTCCTTTGTGAAAAAAATCACAAACCCGATATATATATATCCGCTTTGTGAAAAATTTCACAATGTTGACAAATTGAAAATATATATAACAACGTTTGTGATTTAATTCACAATGATGGTAGTTGCTCTACTTACATACATCGAGATTGTGAAAAATTTCACAATGCGGTTAAATTAATTGACCTTCCCATTTAAGTGTACCACATTTTTAGCTCAATGTCAAGTTTGTGAAATAAATCACAATCGAGCTTAACTTAAAGACTGACGGAGGGTAAGCATTAATAAGAGTTTGTGAAAAAAATCACAATGTGGGTTAAAAAAATGATGTGGCTTTCAGGTATTAGCCACTAAGCAAGAATTTCCACTGAAAAGTAAACGTTCAATCGCTTCTTAAGTATCTTGTCTTTATATAAATTATACTATTCGCTTCTCAAAAATTTGACAAACACTAAAAAATTTGCTGAATTCAATATAAAACTCTAAATTCTTCTGGTCAATCTGCGATTACCATTCTGGTCAATCAGCTAAGTATTTTTTTACCCTTGGATGTCTGCTTATTGTACCTATGAATAATCCAAAGGTTATAACACTTACTGCTATTATTCCTATATGTATTTCTGTATGTCTACCTATAATAACCAGTATCAGGTCTTCAAAGAAATGTGCTATTGATACTAGGATAGATATTACAATGAGCTTAGAATCAAAATATGCAGATTTAGGAAGTTTTAGCATTATTCAATTCTTCGCCCAATTTTATTGCATCCTCTTCTCTGGTCTTTTTATTTCTCCAAGGATTCAATGATTCAGGATTCGTTGTATTGTAGTGTATCTTCTCTACACCGCAAACTTTGCATACCCCCAAGACTTCACTACCTAGTGATGGTAGCTGGAAGTGATGGGTACATTCAAGTGGATTACTTGATAGACTTGATTGTACTGTTGGTCTTATCTTTGTTCTTGCTCTTGGCATAGTCTATTCCTTTCTGTAGTCAGTGATTCGTTCAGCAGCTTTGAACTTACTCTTTAGATTTTGTGCTAGGGTACCATTCCAGAAATCTGTGGTTTCATTGAATATCTTTTTAAGAGTTGAGAACCTCAGCTTGGACCCCAGAATTGGTATAACTGTACTTGATGTATAACCGGACTCTTGAAACTCTTTATAAGTAATCAGATCAGTTGTGAGAGGTTCATTGTTCATCCTCTCCCCGAACCCATCTGGATCAAGTATAAGCTTTTGATAGAGCAGTAGACTCCAGACATGTGGAGTAGTACGAACTTCTCCCCTGTAAGTATCTATCTCTACTGGAACACTGGTTCTATAAGAACCCTTTTCTGTTACTGTATCTTTAACTGCCATGTGGACCTACTTTCTTAAAATTATTTCCCTAGCCCCAATGGGACACCAGAGGAGCTAGGGTATTGAAAGGAGCGGAGCCTTTTAGAGTCTTACTCAGGACTAGTTGTTTAGCTTACAAAACTTAGGGCTTTATCGAATGCCCTAGCCTTAGTATCTGCTCGTGTACCGAATATCTTGGTACCGGAGTCTTCATGTCCACGGCGATAATCTTCTGTTTCTACTATCGCATTGTACACCGCCCAAGGAGTGTTGGCAAGCTTTGGGTACTCTTCATTGAAGACCTCTATTCGTTGATAGGCATGGTCTTTTATTCTATTTACCCTAGCCTGTGCAGCTTGATACTTTTCCCAAGGTTCTTTGCGGTCTGCAAGGATAGCTCCCCAAACTTCTGGAGAGACATCTTTTTCAGTAAAGCCCTCAGAAATCTTTAGTCGATTAGGCTTAGAAGCATTTATATAAGCTGTATCGACAATCTGCTTTACCTGTTTATCAAACAGGGTTACTGTAGATAAGCTATCCATAGCTTCTATCACAGTATCTTGAGCAGTAGCCATCTGGTTGAACAGGTCAAGATAGAACGATGTATCAACGTTGATAGCTTTATTATGTCTGAGCGTCACTGAGACCTTTGCATTATGCAATCCATATATTAAGGTGTTCTGACATACTACCCTTACTGGTGTGAAGGCAATTGATAGTGCCCCTGTGCCGTCTCGATGATCTGTTACTAACCAGTATAGGTCATGATCTTCGCCAGCAATTTTAATGCTACCAGCATTCAAGGTAATAAATATCTTTTCACCTATACCTATTGCTCCTACTGTCTCTACTGGAAATCTTTCAGATATGGGATTGAGCAATTTTCCCAAATCCGCTGCTTGTATTGCAGTCCAGTTCTTTCCTACTGTAGCAAGAACCCTATGTTCTGGATCGTCATGGGTGGGTTCCCTTACAACTGCATAAGCACCAGTTTCTATTTCTGTTCCATCAGGTAACTTGATAACCTGTGGAAATTTATCGACTCCGAAAAGGACTCCTGCATTTGCCATCGCATCTAATGCAGTAACCTTCTCATCTTGTGGGAACACATGTCCCAAGTTATGCCACGCCGGTTCTCGCCTTAGCTCTAGTCTGTTGCCAAAAAGATTTGCTGCCACGTTGGTCTCCTTCTGAGCTTTCGCTCTATTTAGTTTATATACTTATTCTATCATAGGTTATTATAATTTGCAACCCCTATTTTGCTGCAAAATCTGTGTAGACTAAATCTCCAGCACATGGAATACATACGGTCAAACCGTTCCATTTATATGGAGAGATATCTTCTGGTCTAAGTGGCTGAAACTCATCGTCTTCACAATCTATGTTCTGACAATATACGAGTTCATCTTTCTGTTCTTTGAAGTTGAACCACAATGCGCTCATAGTTATCTCCTTTCTTTTAATAAGTTGTTATACTAAGTATATCATAATTTGGAGAAAAGTAAACCCCCCCAATGAATCCAGTATCTATCTGATACTCTAGTCAGGATTCACTGAGGGAGCCAAATATTATGGTGAGAGGGGAGGCTGAATCACCTCTCACATAACTAGCTTACCATAGGTTTTATATACTGTCAAACTATCTTATATAAGTGTAGCTTTCAGCAAACTTCTCTTTGCCTATCTGACTCAAACATAATGCATAAGTACTTGCAACTATCTTGGCATTTTTGTTTGATTCTATTTCACCGTCAGCCATTTCAGATCGTTCAGCCTTGATAGAACTCTCTGCTATGATTCTATATTTCATAGCCTCATCTAGTATCTCTTTGACTGACCAATCTTTATACTCTTTAGCTAGATCAAGTTTAGTTTGATTAATAATCTCAAAGCGTTTCTTACCCATATATATTCCATTTATCATATACCGCCCGGATAACTTATTAATGAATTCTTTAATCATAGAAACCATCTCCCTCTACTCTTACAACGAAACGTTGTACTGAATCTTCAGGTATATCTTTTCTATCATAAACCTGTCTCCAAAACTCTGGAGTCCCACTCTTAGCCACTGGTCTTAGAAGAACCATCTCTCCATCGTTAATAAGATCAACTAAGAAAAACTCCCCTATCTCTGCGTCACCTTCAAGCTTCATTACTATTCCCCTTTACTGTTTTTAATACTGAGTGTTCATGCATATGATATTCATTGCATGTATCCCTTTGTAACTCAAGTAGTTCCTGCTGTAACTCTTCAATTTTCTTTCTCAACATGGTGTTCTCATCTATCAAAAAATGTTTGAACGACATTGAAAACTCCTACACTGGTTCTATCATAAAAGCTAAACAGTAGTATAACATCACTATCCAAAAACAAAAGCATAGGATAATGATTACTTTTGCTTTTGGAAGATTATCCAATATCATCATCCTCTGATTCTAAATCTTCTTCAGGGAGATTCTCCATAATATTCTCTACTAATCTTTCACGAGCTTCTTCTTGTGTTTCTTCTTGTGTTGGTCCATAGTTTTTTTGCTCAACCATATTGTTACTCCTTGGGTGAATATTCAACCGGGTCACCTAAAGCTTTTCTAAGTCGAACACTCTCTACATAAATATTTTCTGAGATATGTCGGATCAAAACAGTCTCTTCTCTGATTATGATTGTCTCTGCTAACAAATCTAAACTAATCTTTAGAAGTGCTTGTGATACTCTAAGTATTTTCCAGTTTATATAAACTAAGAAAAGAGTTAAGCTACCCACTACGGTACTTAAAAGAATTGTACCCAGTGTTTCATACGTCATGTAATACAGTACTTTCTACACTAATGGAACTCTCTATCTCCACGAGGTTATTTGTTAGATCATTTATTAAACGCAATAAAATACGCTCAAATTGTTTACGGTCTAATTTAACCGCAGGAGTTTCTATCAAATCAATATGATTTTCTATTTCTACAAGCATAGGCATTCTACCATTTTCCATAAATCCTACCCCTAGAATCTGGAGAATCTTGCCTCGCCTGTAGAACTCTTTGTAGTTTCGTTTAGTTATTTTAGGTATCCCAATAAAATGGGATTGGAGAATTAAACTTTCTTCTAAAGTCTCTGGTGGTTTAATGCTGTCGCTCATCTGTTATTTCACTTTCCTGATTAAGATAACTCTGATACTTTTCTTTTATCTGTTCAAAAGGTGTAATAGTATAAGGTGATTCCTCAAGTTCATCCGCAGTTTCCATGAGGGTCTCAATCAAATATTGTTCTTTTAATTTATCTTCTAATAGTAAACTATACACTTTTCTTATTAAATTGTAACCTACTAATTCTTTATTGACTCTAATATAAGTTTGGCAACATTCTCTAAGTAGATAAAGATCAGCTACTGATAATTCAATTGTAGCTTCGTTAGTATTATTTTCAGGATCAGTAGACATTAACACAGCTAATCCAATTTTTTGTATGAGTTCCAATGGAACCGGCACAGATGCCTGAGCAGTTAAATGTCTTGCTGGCATGTGTATAAGTCCGGGAGTTTGTTCATGTTCCATAAGAAGTGTTATGGAATCACTTAGATACAGAGCTTCATTTTTTGTTAGGGTAATGTTTTTCACTTGTTCAAGAGTACTTTCAATATCTTCTTCTTCTAAAAACGAATTGTCATCAGGCATATGGTTCTCCTAAATACAGGAAACATCTTCTACATAAGTAGTCACGATGACCAGATTCCCAAGATTGTATAAGCGGAGGAAATTTTACATGACCAAGAAATTTACAGTGTACAGAGTTAAGCATCATTCTCAAACCAAGTATCTGGTCTGAGAAATTTATACTCCAAATTTTCAGTATTAGTTGAAACATGGATTCTTTTCTTTTTCTTCTTTTGTAGTTTTGAGAAATCGTAAGCTTGGTTCTGCTGTTTTCTTTTATTCCGCTTACTGATTTTATTGTCTCTATTATCCCACTTAGTCACAAAACTGTTCTCCGGTCATACTTTATTATACTCTAATCATCCTCGTTTCGGTTCAAATTTACTCGCAATTCAAGTTCTTTCATTCTAAGTTCTAGGACTTCTAACTTATCTAATATCTCATCCAACCTCTTCTCTAAATCGGAATAAGAATCTCTGAACTCATCAGTCTGCTGCAATAAGTATGCCATAATATTAGACATTGTAACTTACCTTATAGAAATCAAAAGCATCCTGTAATTCTTTAGATTCTTTAGAACCCATATAATTACTAATGATCTTTAAATAGATTGATGCAAAATTTGGACCATGATGATCCGCTGGACCTTTTTGATAATTAATAACATGTGCCATTTCATGACAGATGTACGGAAGTTTACTGAGAAGATTAGAAGGAATGGCTACATATATTGGAGTAGCATATGCCATTTGTTTAGCTAGTCTTTGTCTGATGCCATGAGGTGTAGTAATATCCTCTGTGTATAAGGTAGGTTCTTTGATCTTATACATGGCAGACATACTATTGATGTAGTCACGAGCATTTTCTTCAGTTATTTCAACAATCCAATCAGGCCAGAAGCTACAACTTTCCTCAGCTGCATACAATTTTTTTCTCTGGAAATCTCTTACATGAGGATTAGGAATATCCTGCTTCACTCCGCTCTCCTATTATATTAGTTAGTAAAAACTATTTCTCTGGTATTATTAATTTATCCAGAGCATCAATGGTAGTCTTAGTAAACTCTCTAAGTTCTTTTACCAAGGCTTTCTTTTCAGCCGCAGTAATCTTCTTATCCTTGAGAGCATCACCAAGAGTTTTTACTACATCTGTTGCTTCTTTGATAATCTTTTTACCTTCAGCGGTCTGTCCCTTATTCAATTGCAAAAAGGTAATAGCCAAACTTATCAATGCTATAGGGTTCATTCTGTACCTCCACACATACAGTTACCGCCACAGGCGCACATTGTAATATCGCAATTTTCACATTTGCAACTACATTCACAATTGTATTCACAACTGCATTCACCAGACTCTCTACATTCACAATCAACTTGTTCTCCAACCACTAATAATGTTGTCATCAATCTCCCCCTATTCATTCTCCATTAATTTCATTCCAAGAGCGATAATTCCTCCAGTGCAGCCAGTTGCAATTTCATTCATCCCATAAAAAAGTCCTACCCCAGATAAAATACCTAGTACTATGATGGCTAAAAATATTTGTGGTCTTAATTTTCCAATCATTACTTCACCTAAAAATTTTTCTATTACTCTTTTTCAACACAGGTTTCAAAGGAAAAGCTACATTCTCAATCCGTTGCCACTCAAGCATGTCTTTTTTCAGTTGTTCTTCTCTTGTATTGAATAAGGCATCTCCTAGTCGTTCAATATATGAGAAGAACTTGATCTTCATTATAGCACCTCGTTTATTTTATTTTAGAGCTTATATCTATATCCTTTCTTTTATCCTCTTTGCTATATACAACTAAGCTAAAAACCCTACGCCTCTCTCTACTGTTCCACGATAATCTGAGGTCTTCTGGAAACAGAATTCACACGGACAGGATTCTTTATAAATATGATTACCTTCCTGCTCCATCCAGTTAAAGAAGTCAGTGGTTTTCTTAATTGAAGACAGCACTGTATTGAAGGTCTTTGTTTCATTCAGTTCTGTTACTGGAGTTTCCCCAGAGTTACCGCCCTCTGCTACACCTCTTTGTGTAAGCGGACCAAGTTGTGGGGTAGTCAAAGCATCTTCATAATATCTTTCACCTAGATTTGATCCAGCTTCATTGACAACCCACGGTGGTTTTCTATGTGCAAAGATAGAAGGATCATATTCTGTAACAGGTGTATAACGTGCATTCTCTGGTTCTAACTCCGCAGGGAATCCATAACGTTCTAGTAGCCTGTGATGTTCTTCTTGTCTACCTTGCGTATTAACCAATGTAGGAAAGGAGTCAGTTTCTTTTGGTTCAAGCTTCTGTACCATTCCCATGTGACTAAAGAATGAATTGGTAAAATCTATATCTCCATCTGATTTAAACATAAGTTGTACTCCTTGAGAATCGCAACCACAGTTACAAGATTCTCCTTTAGAAATTAAACAACTACCATCAATACAAGATGATGTAGCTGAACCTTCTGCTTTCAAAATGTCGAAAGATGCCCCCTGATTAACTCCCTTCTCACATACTGTTACCTCAGCCAATTCAAGTTCATCTACTTGCATTACATTCTGTAAGCCCTTTTGAATAGTCTGAGTTTTCAAGGCACTACCGGCTATAGAATAACTCTTTAGTTTTCCTTCATTTATTTGTTCAGCAACCTTCTGAGAAATCTTTGTATCATTTCTAAGTTCTGTAATAAAGAACAAACCTTTATCATCTACACCAGATTTAAATATTTGCCCACCCTTACTAATGTAAGCTGGTAATGCCCATCCTACTTGAACATCACTATGAAGAACCATAGTATTACGAGTTCTGAAGTTAGCCATATATTTTTGAAAGGCTTTATTTAAAGCTTCAGTAGTTATAAGATGTCCTTCTCTATCTACAAGTTCAATAGATGCTGGACCCCCAACCACTAATGAATCATCATCCCTAATCCCCATTTTTACTAGAGCTTTAGAATATATTCCATTCTCTGGATAAGCTCTGGATAATGTAAGAAGTTCAGCAGGAGAAGATATCCCTGCTTTATACAATCTTTTATATTCATCAAGAGCAGAGTCAATATCACTTAATGTAACACGACCATCAGTTGCCTTCTCCAAAAACAAGACACCTTGATCTTCTGCCCATTTAGACATCTTAGGAATTGACTGTACATCAATCATAGATTAGCAGCACCCCATATTACCCCACTAACTGTGGGTGTTCCACTAGCTGCAAGCACTGATACATATCCTCTGAAATCCAGAGGGAAGTTTGTTTCAAATACAGAAGTAGCAAAATCCGAATGGTTTGGCAATACAGCAATCCCTGTAGTAGAAGTGGCTGTGGTATCAAAAGCTACATATACAATCTCAGCAGCAGTGGTGGATTCATTCCTTATGTAGATACCTCTAATAACTGACATGTCTGGTTTCTTGAGAGACGTACTAGCATTTGCTGTACCTGTCCATTCATAGTTAATTCCAGTAGCCCCATCAAGATAAGTAGAAACAGCATTTGTATCCTCACGTACTTCAAACATAATCTTATCAGCATAGAAGTTAATGTTGTGATCAGTTTGAGTAGTGAGATAAAGACGATAAGCTGCACCAGCGGTACTTGGAGGAACTGTATATTGAGCAGTAACTCTAGTCCAACTGGTAGCCAAGTTACTGGAGCCAGATGTGGCAAGAACTGTTGTTCCAGCAGCATCTCTAATTTCTAGTTTGACGGCACTTGCAGCTGATGCCCCTCTATGTTCTAGTTGAACAGCTAGATGTTGAGGATTTACACTGAAAGGAATTGTGGGGGATTCCCAATACCAACCCTGCCCTGCGCTACCTTCATCTGGGTTTGCTAATAGGGAAGCAGCACCAACAGACTGTTGACCAGTATCTCTTGAGATAGCTGAATCAATAGCAGTAAATCCATCAGCATCACTAAGAGCTGCTTCTACTCTAGGGTTTGTTACCCAGTTTGTAGCAACTTCTCCTACTGCTACACTCTTAATAGTTGATGCTGTAGTAGATGTAGCTTCTCTGAAAGGATCGTATTTTGTATAAGGGTGTACTGATTGTCTAGTAGAGGAATCAACTTCCCACTCTCGTACATCCGTATGTCGTTCATTAGCCATAGATAAAACCTCTATTTATTTATAAAATTTATTAAAGCTGCAAACGAACCCATTACAGCAGATGTATGGAGGATTAGAAGCCCTAAAGCAATCATAATTGTTTTAGCACCATAGACCCTATTTCTCCAATTATTTAATTCTACAATCTCTGCGTTGATCTGTTCTAATCTTTCTACAACAGTATTATTAAGAATGGTCTGACTCTCTATATACCCATCTAATCTTTCCATATAAACAGCTAAATTTATTTCGGTGCTGTTCATTATGAATTATCCCCCAGATATAAATTTATCAAACAAATCTAAATGTTTTTCAGTTACTTTTCCTTGGTCACTTAACCTATTTAGTTCTGCCCGAACAATTTCTAAAGCCTTTTCACCTAGCTCAATATCTTTATTCGCAACATCCTTATCCCAAGTATAGATATCGTCTTCATCTTTCTGTAAGTTCCAATCCTTGTGTTCCTCTTCAGAAAATGAGAGATTAGTTCTCAAATCATGTACTATTCTGATTGTATCTATATCTCCATTTTCAGGTAATAACATTAATAATAACAATCTATCTCTTATACCTAGTTCCATACTTTACTACCCCATCATAGTAGTAGCCACCCCTATGGGGGTGGCTACCTAATTATCTAATACTTGTTATGCACTGTAACCATAAAGTTTGATTACAAACTTACCGGCTGTATATGCATTATCTGACGTTGACCCACCATTAGTTAGATATAAATACCCATCTGCTGGAGGTACAGTAGTAAATCCTTGGAATGCTGTTGCTGCCCAAGCACCACCATGAGCTAACAAAGCTGTTTCCGTCAAATCAGTTATAAGAGCATCCTCTGTACCAGTGGCTACAGTAGCTGTGTAAACATCAATATCTGTTGACCCACCAGCAGGGGTTTCAACACATAACATATACCCACCTAATATAGTTCCGTTTATAGCAGCGGTAATTTGACCCAAGTGACAGTTAGCCTCACCATCGTCACCAATGATATCGTTAGCAACATTAGAGGATAGACCAGTTATGTCAATTACTATAGTTGTCTCTATAATATTGCCAAGAGTAACAACAGAGTTTTTATAAAGAGTTCCTGTACCTGAAGTGATACCACTTCCTGCTGACATTCTAGCTGTAGTTGACAAGCTGGCTGCTCCAGCAACAGCAAAAGTACCAGAATGCTCAGTAGCTGCGGATGTTATGTTTAGAGAATCTCCATCCCATGCAATTGTAGCATCAGAGCCGGTACCAAAAATAATAGTTTCGTCATCAGCGTAATAGTTCCAATCGTAGCCCATTGCAGATCGAGCTAGAATTCTAGTGTCACCTGTAACATCTGTCATTGCAAATGTATGTTTTGCCATTTCATTCCTCCATGTCAGTGAATGACATACTGTTCACATCATCTTGGACATTACGGCTTGTACGCCACATGGCTTGCTTTATTGATTTCTTTAAAGCTAATGTTGCTGGAGTTTCAGATAGTGAAGCTTCTATAAGATTCATCACTTCTCCGATCATCCTCTTTGTCTGGATGTCCAGACTTTGCAACACACCACTAACATATACACTCTGCATTGCCCACCACTACATAACATTACATTCGACTATTTTATTTATTTGTAGGGGTGCAGAATATCTCCACACCCCTACGATCCTAAGATTAGGAGTTTAGATCAGCGATCTTTGCCTGAACAAATATGTTCTTGCATCGGAGTTCAGCCATCGTGTAAAGCAATCCACGAACCACTAGTGCATTAGCTGCGAAGTAGTCACGGTTCTCAACATATTGCGTAGGTTGAGCTACTGCCATTTCAAGATAGTCTGTGTCCAGTACATAAACGTTACTGCCCAGAACAGCGTCAGCACTGCTGACTGACTTAGGAGTATCCGCATCTGGAAGAATTGGAATACCCTGATAAGTCGCAAGGACTAGACCTGTGCGAGTACCGGGATAAGTTCTCTCTGAACCTACACCTACTTGGTACTCCTCTTGACCAAGATATCGCTGCTGAGAATTCAACAGTCTCTCAAGGTTGAAGTACTGATCATGTCCAAGAAGAATCAGTTTAGGCTCTCCACCATTTTCCCTGATCTTCTGTATAGCGGTATCCAAAAGGTTGAGACTCAAAGCTCTACCTGTACCACTGTTGTAACTAACGGATGCACCGGCATCCCAATCGCCAGCAGTTCGTCCAGCTTGTGTCAAGTCATAAGCCCTAACATTAGCTCCACCAGTAACTCCACCCACAGTCATGCCATCTTCGGCAACGATGTCATCAATGGAAGTCATACCAGCCCTGCTGTAAATAAAGGCGAGGTCACCATCGGCAAAAGTCGTATCTGAAGCGACTGTAACCACACCAGTACTAGTGTTTACTGCTGAAACAACAGAACCAGAAGTCCTATCGAATCCAGCGGCAGAATCATCCCTCTGTCCTACAGCGTCACCAATCTTGAAATGCTTGGCAATAGCTGCTGGAACTGTGAACGTAGTAGTTGCGCCTGCTGATGTAATGTAAGCAGACCCTGCGAGAAGCTCTTCGTTAATCTCTTTGATGTGATCCAACTGAGCATTCTCATTCTCCAGTGCCAGAACATCCCCAACACCACCCTCTAGTTGAGCAGTGAAGACGGACTTCACGCTGGCACCAAAGGTTGTTGAAACGATACGAGGTAGACTCGATACTGTCTCAATGTTGGAGACATCGACAGTGGGAAGACTGCCTGTCTCTGTTACTGGACGGCTTCGGGACGAACCTCTGTCTGTCCTGACCCTCCAACCAGCAGTGTTACCCCATACCGTTCTAGGTATGGCGTTGAAGAAGCGAGTCTGGTTGTTCAATGCTTGCCAGACCTTTCTACCATAAGTTGTATTAAAGATACCTGTAGCCGTATCTACAGTGAAATAGGTTTGTTTCATCAAGTACTCTGGACCGAATACTGAGTTATACAGACCTCGCTGCGATTGGGCTAGATATTCTGATAGTGATGGATTAGCCATTCTTCAGAAACCTCCTGTAAAAAATTATCCTAGTAGCTCTTGAGGAAGACCGTCAGTATTCCCCATCTCTATTTGATGCTGAAGATCACGGAGTTGTCCGTAGGAAAGATCAGCAAGCTGATCCACTACATCAACACTGTTTGACTTGATGATTGGAGTTGAATCAATCCCCAAACCACTAGTCAACTTGGGAGCCTTAAGACCATTCTCTTCCCGGAATCCCATCTTTCGTAATCTATTTTCAGACTCAGTTTGAATAGCCTTCTGCATTCCAGCTTCAGTAGCTTCAAGCTGTTTCTTCATAGCTTGAATCTGTTTTCGCATAGCCTTCATTTCAGTAGGTTCTTCTTCTTCCTCTTCATCATCCCAGCCCTTCTCTTCTATAGGAAGTTCAGCTACTTCATCATCATCTTCTTCTTCGTAGCCTTCATTCTTACGCATACCCTTATAGGCTTTCTGCGTCTCGTCCTCTTCTTCTTCCTCTTCATAACCATTACCATCTTGCTTTCGCATAGCCTGAATGGTATTCTGCTGATCCTTGATGTTGGTGTTAGGGCTTGAGCCACTCTCACTATCATCAGCATTCTGAGGAGTCCCACCAGTTGACTTAGCCTTGCGCTCTTTCCCACTAACTTCAAGCCCTTGATAATCTTCTTTGATTACCGAAAGCACCTCGTTAGCAATGGACTTCACCAAATCAGCCCTAGCATTTGCCTGAGCATTCTGTTGAAGTTGCTCGTCTTCCTTAGTCAAACGAGAGTCCATCTTCTGCAAGACTTCAGCGACAGCAGCCAATGCAAGATTTGTACCTTCCATCTGTTTCTCGATCCGTTCCGTTACATCTGCCATACCAAAACCCTCCTAAATAGGTTATTACTCTATCTATGAGGGGTTGGTCTAAGCCACCTCCGACCCCCTAAAACAGAACAAAATATAACGTTAAAAATAACGTTATATTATTATACGCACAATTCTAAAAAATCCTACGAATTTATAATATGTTTTACGAATTCGTAGGTAATCCTTTATCTTCTAAATATAACATTTCATTACGAAAATCATATAATGGAACTTGCACAAGTTTTTTAAACTTATCGCATTGACTACCTTCTGGTAAGGCAGCTTCAACTAAGTCTAATACTCTACCTACCATTCTGCTATGTCTCGCAATAATATATTCTTGGTTGGGTGATACTTTAGTAACATCCACTGTTGAATCACTCATAGTGTCTAACCTCCTTCATAACGTTCTATATCTAGTACTACTGGTAAGACCGATCTACCTAGAGTATCTACTCTGGCAAGAACCATTCTCCAAGCATTTTGTATCCAAGGGTTTGCAGTTCGGGTTCTAGTGACATCCACGGCTGACCATTGTACCTCTTGCCTAGGATTCCAAAGCCGACTTCCTGTAGCTACTGGTTTATAACCAGTTTTATAAACCTTTGTATGTTCTCGTACTGAAACAGTTTTTCCATTAGCAAGTCTTCTTCTATGTCTTCTAGTTTTTGCTTTATAGTTTCCAGCAAAATTTGGCTCTCTAGCTGCTCCTTCATGTACTGAGTATGCATAGGGAGCTAAGTAAAGTAATTCAAATCCTCCTCCATATGACTGTCTAAGCTGTATGGAGTCCCTTAGATTACCTGTTTTAACTGGAACTGTAGAGTAGCATACTTTAGCTAATTCCTCCCCTAAATTTTTAACCCAACTAATTGCATATTTTGCCTCTTCTGTATTTGGTGAAAAATTACCTGTAATCTCAAATCTAGCTGCTAACATGTATAATACTCTCCATAAAAATATTATACTAAGTTTATGAAATAATTAGTCTAGACCATTCATTCGGAATATAATCACGAAATATATTCGCAGCATCAGCATCTTCGACATCATCATAACGATTTAAATAGATTACTTCTTTACCAACATATCCATAGTTAGGATGCCAATATGTTACTAGTTGCTTTGGTTTAGTGGCAGCATGTAATCTCTGCAAAGCAAATTCATCTGGACCCTTCATACAACCACAGATATGTAGCTCACCTGTACCAATATCAATCTCATCAATACGGTGGAAGTGCCCAATCATTGCATTGTCAAAATGTACTACCTCTTCATTCAGACCTAACTCAGTAGCAAGATTCTTTCTGTATTGAAGAACTCCTCTAAGTTTAGTAATTGCGCCTGTAATAGAAGTATTACTTCCGGCTCCTGAAACACTATCCCCATGCATTATCAAAATCTTATTGTTATAAACTGAGAATAGATTTATAAAACTTTTAGAAATATCGAACTTAATGTTCTTCTGGTTTCTACAAAATGCTGCAACCCACTGATACAACATATAATCCCAATCCATATACTTATCTTTCATCGGGGGTTTTCTAGTCATTCGTCCATGATTACCAACAACACATGGAACTTCAATGGATTGAAAATGTGGAGCCAGATATAGAAGAGCTTGAGCAATAAGGTTTGCCCCACGAATCATTTGCTCCATACAATTAGAGATATTACTTCTAGCTAACTCTTCGTGGATATCCCCACTAATCATATCTCCTAACATAGGAATGATAAGATTGTTTACCGGAGCAATGTTTCTTCGATAGTTTACAAGATTTAAAAGTTGATGTGACCAACCAAATAATCTTTTATTAAAGATTGTAAAATTGTAGTTGTTCAGAGTAAGCATCTGTTCAGCATTTACAGATTCTCCAATGTGGGTATCTGTAAGAGGAGCTACAACAGTTTGTGGACTTTTACCAAATAAATCTTTACTTAGAGTTGGTGCATCATAAACTGGAACTGCATCAAAGGCAGGAGCTAGTTCATGAATGGCATCAATGATAAGTTCTTTTTTTGTAGTATCTTTAATAACTTGTTGATAAAGCTTCTTATAAAAATCTGCTTCAGCTTTATAAGCAGATACTTTTTTATCTAATCTAATTCTATCTGAATTATTTTCTGGATAAACTTCCTCTTCGCTTGCCCAAAGTTCTTTGTCGTGCCAACGTTGAATCGTTGAGCGATGAACTGATATCCCAAATTTTTCTTGTATCCATTGGGATATTCCTGTCCATGTTTGCCCTGCTGCCTTTCTTTTTATTATCTCTGATTTTGCCTGCTCTGGAATCATAACCTCTCCTTACGGTCAGATATAAAATCTTACCGCACATTAAACACTGAAGGTCTTCATCAGTATTAAGATACATACTACCTGTGCATTTAGGACACAATTCGTTTAGCATAGTACCTCACCGATGAAGACCCTCATCATTAATCTTTAACTAGCGTAGCTTGTAGCTGTAGCAGGAGTTGGTGCAGCCCTTTCTTGAGTTCGGCTGATTCCAATCCTACGAGCAATAATTACTTTCTGTACTTCAGTTGTTCCACCGGGATGTGCTGCCGTTAGGCTGCCACGTTGTTGGACTTCTGCTGTCCCACCATTTATAGCCCTTGGGTCATCACTGTCAAGCAGAGAGAACATTCCCATGATTTCTCTTGCTCTATCAGCGTTTCGCATACCCTTCTCTTTGTTGTACATAGAAGCCAAAGAACCGTGGTAACTCATCTCCTGACGAGTCTCGTACATCCAGAAGTTTCTCTCTTGGAAGAGACCAGTGATGCGACTGTCAATCATTGAGTCCACAGCAAGCTGCTTGTCAATATCATCAGTATTACTTTCTCGTGTATACTTCAACACATCATCCATAGCTTCATCTCTAGGTGCAGCTTGTCCTCGACCACCATGCTCCTGTTCAAGTGTTGTCTGCGTTACCTGCCATCCTTGGTGGTCTCCACCAATGAGCGCATCACTGCCAACTCTTGCGTTGTCCATGAATACGAAATGCTGGGCATCACCATTAAGTAGGTTCAGCCTCTTCAATTCCATTCCTTCATTGTCAGCAGGCAGTAGGAAGTAGCCAAGATTCCTGTGACGTGGTGCATCAGCATCGGTTACCAATGGACCGAAGAGCAGATCAGCCGTACCTGTGCCACTAACCCATGTCTTCTGACCGTTGATTACCCAATCGTCACCGTCTCGTGTAGCCTTGCTCTCAAGGGACGCAAGGTCAGAACCATGTCCCGGTTCACTGAAGTTCTGGAAGGCAACCTTCTCAGCAGTGAGAAGAGGCTTCAAGTACTTCTGCTTCTGCTCTTCTGTTGCCCAGACGAGCAATGTTGGGAACACTAACGCATTAGTGAAGCCCTTGACGATTCTACCATCTGCAAATTCCTCTTCAAGAATAGTCTCCTCATCGCCACCAAGACCCCCTCCACCATATTCTTTAGGGAATATAGGATAGAGCCAGCCTTTAGCTGCTAGTTCTTTATGGGTCTCTCTCCACCAAGCAATTTGTTCAGCAGACAGATCATCCCTATCTACAGGTGCTTTCATATTTTCTGGCACGTTCTCAGCAATCCAAGCTTTGACTTCGGCTCTGAATGTTTCCTGTTCCGGTGTATATGTTCTCGTGAAATCCATAATTCAATACCCCCTATAAAGTATCTATTTCCTTGAATAGTTCTTCTATGAAGTCTTCATTTTCAGTTTCTTCATCTAGTTCCTCAACTTGTCCTTGCTTCTTGTCTTTGTCCCCACCTCTTCTCAAATCATCTGATGCTATACCTCCTGATTCCCACGCCAATCTAATGTTGATTCCGGCTGGCGCAGCCGTTGAAGCTTGACCAGTATCTTTTGGTCTATCACTTTCATCTTTATCATTTAGTCGTTTAATTCTTCGGGTTTCATTGTTCTGACTAATCGCTGCTTGTTCATCTGGATGTCCTTGGAACTCAAGCGGTTTATTTTCATTGGACATTTCTTTAGTACCCTTTTTCCAATTAATCCTTGGGGGTTGCGAGTTAATCGTTTCCCCACTGGTTTGTTGTGTAAATTGTTTATTAATAGTTATTTCTGGAGTATCTACTAACCAGTTAAGTAATTGTACTACAGATTTCTGCATTTTTCTTTCAGGAGAGTTATCATTTACAAAATCATCTAGTCTTTCAATACCAGACTTTTCTTTTGATTGTCGTTTCTTACGTGTCTTTCTATCCCCATAAGTTGGAGTAAAAATACCGGCATTAGCAGAAGTGAATACAGTTCCACCACTATCTCCAAATCCCCCATTACCACCTCCATTGCCTCCACCATTACCACCACCCCCATCTTGTTTCTCTAAATTTTTCTCTTTATCTTTTCGATAAGAATCTTTTGATCCACGAGGATTAGTTATCCAAGACTTAGATAAATCTTCAATAGCCTTAAGCATTTTCATAGTACTAGGTCTCCAAATATCAGCCGCTTTTACTTTAGCAGTAGCCACTTTACGCTTTCGTAAAACGTCACTGGATATAATTAATTCTGCTTCTCCCCCTGCTGTTACTCCCATTGCATTTGGATCAGCTAAAATATCTGAACGTTTTATTTTATAAGCTTCTAAAAGAGAGAGGGATAGGTCTAAGTCCTTGTCCTTTCCCCTACCTCCTGCAAATTTTACTGCTGTTTTTGGGTCTACAGAAACAGAAGTAGCTTCCTTATCCTCTCTATCTGTAGGATCGGTACCTTCAAGTTTCTTTCCTCGATAAACAATAAATTCTTCAGGTAACCCTCTTACTATAGCTGCTTTTTGAGCATGTTCATATAATTGTTTCTCAGCATTTTTAAGTTGTCTATCTGTGACTGCTTTTCCCTTAAGGAATCTTTGTAGGTCTTCATTGATATGGTTGTCCATACCATATCTAAGATCATTACCTTCCTTTGAATGTAGAATATCTAAAATATTCTTTATCATATAATCTTCACCTTCTTCAGCAGCAATTGCAGCTATACCAGTAAAGTTATATTGGGTCCAATGAAATTCCTTCCCCTCATTTGCTGCGCTTCCGGCAGGATTGGCTGAGAAATCACCCCACCTATCTATAAAGTCTCTATCCAAAGGTTTGGGAAGGTTTATTTTTCCCTCGTCAAATAAGGTATAAATAGTATCATCAGGTCTTAAAGGATATTCCCTATTATGTAATTCCTGTATACTCTCTTCTTTACTATCAGCCTGTATCATAATAGAATCTTCCTGAATTGGTACAATTTTACCATTTTCTTCATATGCTTTCTTATCTATAACTGTATGCTTTCCCACTTCAGCACGTAGGAACATTAATAATGGATTTTCTAAATCCTCTTCTTGAACCACATAAGGCATTAACCCTAAGTCTTCAAATAACGAGTCAGCATTATCATCATCAGCTAACCAGAACTGTACGTTTTCATGACCTTCACCACCTTGAAAATCAGTAGCATTATAGACTTTCACCCCTTTGGGGGCTGGCTTACCTTCATGAACATATATTCTCTTACCGGCATCGGGTAGTTTAGGTTTATCTTGTGGTTGAATCTTAGGAGTTCTGAACCAAATTTGTGTACCTTTCCTACCCCCAAAAGCTCCTCCATCAAGTATCGGAGTTCCCTCTGGTGGGGCTTCTTCAGAAACATA
>Ga0080013_1001837_pt1 | contig 26859 bp, 28 predicted proteins | sample ETNvirenome_6_85_FD_69236 | JGI IMG/M metagenome (GOLD analysis project Ga0080013, IMG submission 69236) | Marine viral communities from the Pacific Ocean - ETNP_6_85 (SPADES assembly) (version 2) | ecosystem: Environmental > Aquatic > Marine > Oceanic | place: Pacific Ocean | collected 2013-06-19
GTTGATGTCTGAGATCAGGGTAAACCCATATTGCACAAATGGCAATAACTTAATCAGCCATTGCTTCGATTAAATGATCAAGCGCGATCGGTGGCTTGTTTAGCAAGCGCTTGTATCGGGCTCATTTAAGCGCTCCCAATTCTTGAGATCGCGATCGTTGCACCACCGAGAGCATACCGAAAACTCAGACTCTCGCTCATTACATTGGACCTCAAAAGCTTGTTCTCCGTGCCCCACGGGCATACCGCATACATGACAGCAAAACTCCTCTAGTCGTCCGTTTACGATGTAGCGTTCTAGCTTGTAAGGCTTTGCCATAGTGATCTCCGTGGTTGTGTTCATGTTTCACCCAAAAAGCCCGCATAAAGCGGGCTAGAGGGTGTGGGGTGTAGATCTGAGGTCTTAGAAGATAGCCCGAATAGACCACACCTTCCGTCGATCTCGTTTGCGAGGTGCAGTGTCTACGATCGTGTTCCCATTCCAGTCTAACAGTAGGATGTGGCCAGGCACACAAACTGCGTAACAAGTGCGAGCCGGATCGCCCCATTTGCGAGCCTTGATCGCCTTTCTAACCTCGCCCATAGTCGGATTTTTTCCGCTATCCATGTTGCCGAAAGAACACCCGATCCGAGAATTTCGGCTTCGGGATGCCCACCCATTGCGGCGTAGAACGCAAGAAATTTGGTTGATGTAGCCACTGTAGTGGTAGGTACTACAATCGATCCCAAAGTAAGCTAGAACGTGTGAGCTACAAACTGTTTTAGATCCCTTTGCATAATGAATGTGTTTTTTGACTGCGTTGGCTTCGGCTGAAATATGCATGTTTGCTCCGTGGTTGTTTGTCTGAGATCAGGATAAACCCATATTGCACAAATGGCAATAACTCAGTTAGTCATTGCTTCGATTAAATGATCGAGGGCGATCGGGGCTTGCAAGCCCGCGCGTGATAACTGTGATCAAGAGTGTAAACCCGATCAAGGTACCCGATAGCTCCCCCCAGGTAGCTGCGTCTAAGCTCACAAGGTGCGATCCTACCGACAAGCCCGCGCCATAGAGGCCCACCCAAAAACCCATTAGAGCTACTTTCATGATCGCATGTCCGATCGCATATCCAAAACGACCCAAGCCAAAACTCGCATACCTAAGACCAGCATAATCATGCACATTGTATCGTGGTTGTTCAGTAGCTCTAGCATTGTTTGATCTCCGTGGTTGTTTGTCTGAAACCAGGATAAGGCCTAATTGCTTAAATTGCAATAACTCAACCAACTATTGATCGAATAAACGATCACGACATAGGAACGTTATCAATTTCGATCGCGGCCTCAAATTCGTCTCGGATGTCGTGGATCTCGGGTCGTTTCAAAAACACCTGGATCGCTTTCTCGTATGTTTCGAAATACTCGCCCCAAAATAATTCGCCCGTTTCGGGGTTGAGACTATGGATAGACCACGGCATGCGAGCGGTTGCCCTATAGCTTAGTTGGTATTGACGCGGCACGGGTTCGCCCTGGTTGTCGTAGTGGCTGGTTTCACTTGCGCAAGTAAGGATCTTAGTAAACATGCTTTGCTCCGTGGTTGTTTGTCTGAGATCAGGATAAGGCCTATATGCACAAAACGCAATAACTCAATCGCTCATTACTTCGATAAAGCGATCAAGCTCGATCAATCGTCCGCAAGTGCTTTTGTGAATTCTACCAAGCAAGATCGAAGAGCTTTGTTGTCTTTGATCCAATGGGGCCAGTCTTCACCACACGAAGCCCCCACAAAAAACAACCCATCGTCTGTTATCCGATACCAGGCCCCTGCATCGGACATAGAATCGATATGGTAGAACGCTAGCATCTCAACCGATTCGATCGATCCGTCCGGCCGATCTTCCCCATGTTTTTCCTCGCAAATTTCTACGCCTAAAACAGTGGCTTGTCTCTGGGTTGTTTTTGTAATTTTCATGACTTGCTCCGTGGTTGTTTGTCTGAGATCAGGATAAACCCATATTGCACAAATGGCAATAACTCGATCGCTCATTACTTCGATTAAATGATCGAGGGCGATCGGGGCTTGTCTCGACCGGATCGGACCTATAAGATCTTTTTATGTCCGATATAAGCTCAAATGATGTCATATGGATCGATCTTTGTCGGGCCCGTGGTTTGTTGGATAAACCGTTCTATTCGGTCTCTGAGACTAACCAGCTCCTCGAACGCGCGCGCTCCACAATCCACCGCTGGATCAAAGCGGGCCACCTCGACTCTCAGCCCTGGGGGCCAGGCGGGATCGTGATCACCCGTCGATCGATCCGCCAACTGCTCGGGCTCGACTCGACCACCTCGACCACCTCGACCACCTCGACCACCTCGACCACCTCGACCGGCTCGACCACCTCGACCACCTCGACCACCTCGACCGGCTCGACCACCTCGACCGGCTCGACCGGCTCGACCCCGCCCACCTCGACCACCTCGACCGGCTCGACCGGCTCGACCCCGCCCACCTCGACCGGCTCGACCTCGACCGAGGGCGGAAAAGGCCAATGATTACAGTGGCTTGGGAGCGACTTCGGAAAAGGTCAATGGTTGCGCGGGCTTGCGCGATCGTGAAATCTTCAATGATTCCGGGCACTTGGAGAGGCCCCCCCGATTTTTGCTACGGGATCGGGCGCGGCGTGGGTATACCAACTCGCTGAATACCAAAAAAATTAATAAAAAAAATTCGGGAAAGTATTAAACAATTCGAGGAGTTAACCATGGAAGGTAAAGTCGTGATTGAATTAGCCAGCACACAAGATCTTGTCCCCTACGCGAGGAATGCCCGCACGCACTCGGATGCTCAAGTGGCGCAAATTGCTGCCAGCATCAGGGAATTTGGGTGGACTAACCCGATCTTGGTCGATGGAAACAACGGCATCATTGCCGGGCACGGCAGATTGCTGGCTGCACAAAAGCTGGGGATTGACGAGGTGCCAGTCATCCAACTCGAAGGGATGACCGAGACGAAGAAGAGAGCCTATATTCTCGCGGACAACCGGATCGCCAGCAACTCCGGGTGGGATACTGAGATGCTCGGGCTAGAACTCGATGACCTCAAAGACGAGATCGATCTCACACTCGCTGGATTCACAACCTCTGAAATCGATGGGATCCTCAAAGACGACTGGACGCCAGAACCACGAGAGCTAGAGGATGACCAACGCTCCGTCACGGTCGGCCTCGATGGACCACCGGATTGGTACACCCCTGAGAAATATGTCGAGATGGCCCGAGAGGTTCTCGGTGAGATTGACCTCGACCCCGCCTCCTGCTCCGAAGCAAACGCGGTGGTCAACGCCCATGTGTATTACTCGCTGGCGCAAGGGAGGAGTGGACTAGCAGAGCAGTGGCTCGGCCGAGTCTTTCTCAACCCACCGTATGGAAGACAAGTCATCGGGGACTGGATTGATAAAGCCTTCCATGAGTACAAATCAGGCTCGGCCGACGCGATTATCGTCTGCATCAACAACGCCACCGACACCAAATGGTTTGCTCGACTCTGGGATGCCTCGCTCTGCTTCGTCCAGGGCAGGATTCCGTTCTGGGGGCCTCACAACAAAAACGACTCACCCGCTCACGGCACCGTCTTCGTCTACCTCGGGGAGAGCAACGAGAAGTTTTCTGAGGTTTTCTCACAAATTGGGTGCGTTATCTCGAAAACTGAGGGAGATTATCGAAGAATTGAGTGCAAGATTTGATAGCATGATGGAAGACGACCCCACGAGGAGGAGAAAAATCCATGCGCGGAAGAAAACCGAAGATCAACAAAGAGGTAGTTGAGCGTTTTGTAAGAGCAATTAAGCTCGGATGCCCAATCAAGGATGCGTGCGGCTGTGCCGGAATTGGCGAAACCACTTATTATAAATGGATGAATTGGGCCGATTCAGATCGCAAAGACGCTAAGAGATACCAGGATTTCCGGGAGAAAATAAAAGCGGCCGAGGGTGAAGCGACTCAGGCGTGGCTCGCGATTATTGAGAAAGCGGCTCGGGAAGGGTCGTGGCAAGCGGCTGCGTGGAAGCTGGAGCGTCGGCGGGATATGTTTATTCCACGGACACGACAAGAGGTGACGGGGAAAGATGGAGAAGCAATCAAAATCGAAGAGCAAGCCCGAGAAGCACGGCACATTATCGCAAGCGCAATCTCTCGCGTTGCTCCCGAACGAGGAACAACAGAAGATTCTGAACCAATTGACCCAGAGACAACTCATTGATCTGAGGTGGGACTGGGATTTCTGGGCGAGGCCTGACCAAAAACCCCCTGAGGAGGACTTCCGTATTTGGCTCATCCTCGCAGGACGGGGGTATGGAAAAACCCGCTCTGGAAGTGAGTACATACGGCAGCGCGTCAAATCGGGAAAAGCTAAGAATATCGCGCTAGTAGGCAGAACAGCGGCCGATGTTCGGGATGTTATGGTAAATGGACCGAGCGGTTTGTTGGCGTGTTGTCCGCCGGATGAGCGGCCGATATACGAGCCCTCTCGACGAAGGATCCTCTGGCCGAACGGTGCGATAGCCCAGACGTTTTCAAGTCAAAAACCCGATCAGCTTCGAGGCCCGCAACACGACACGGCATGGTGTGATGAGACGGCTGCCTGGGAGTACCCCTACGATACCTGGGATCAATTGATGTTCGGCCTACGACTCGGAGATCCCAAGTGCATCGTCACCACCACACCAAGACCTATTCAACTTCTCAGAGATTTGATAAAAAGTGATAAGGTGGTGGTGACGAAGGGAACGACTTTCGACAACAAGGATAATCTGGCCGGGAGTTTTTTCGACCACATTCTCGACAAGTATGCTCACACGAATCTCGGGAAGCAGGAGCTGTATGCTGAGTTGATCGATGAGCTACCGGGTGCGCTCTGGACGCGAGCCGTTATCGACAGCAACCGAGTCGCTGAGGCTCCTGAGCTGGCTCGGATTGTCATTGCGGTGGACCCCGCGATGAGTTCGAAGCGAGGCAGCGATGAGACAGGGATCATCATTGCGGGGCTCGGGGAAGACGGCGACTTCTATGTTATCGAAGATCTGAGCGGTCGTTTGTCAGTGGATAAGTGGGCGCGTGTGGTGGTCGATGCGTATCACCGGCTGGGGGCTGACCGGGTGGTGGCGGAAGTGAACCAAGGGGGAGATCTTGTGGAAAAGGTTATTCGACAAATCGACTCCGGCATATCCTATCGAGCTATTCGAGCCTCCAAAGGAAAATTCGCCCGTGCTGAGCCCGTCGCTAGCCGGTATGAGCAGGGCAGGTGCCACCACGTCGGCGGGGGCCACTCTCAGCTCGAAGATCAACTCTGCTCGTATTCGTCCACGTTTATGCCTCAGAGCCCCGATAGGCTCGATGCCTTGGTCTATGCCATTACCGAGTTAGATTCGCGCTCCACGGTCAATATCCGCGTTGACAACGAGGCTAACTACGTCCCGAAGGAGTGGTTTTGAGATGACTCTTTGCGGGCACCGGCATCACGCACCGCGTCATGGGCGGCAACTCGTTCGGAAGATTGAGACGATCAGTCAGGATGATTTCGACGGGGAGTCGAGACGACATCGGCGCGTCGTGACATCGAGAGCCAAAGCGATGGCTGGAGCGCTAGAGAGTTATCTGAAAGCCGAGGCTAAGAAGCACATTCGAAAAATCATCCAAGAGCTTCGCTCGGAAGGGCCTAGGGCTTTGATGCGGGTTCGCAAAGCCAGCGGAGACGATTGGGATGATGAGAAACTCTTGAAAATTATCATGCTCTACGGGGTTCGGCAGATTGTGGACAGCGGCCGAGAGATTGCGGGCTCGAAATGGCTCCTCACTCCCGCGATGCGTGACACCTATCTCTTCGAGAAAGAGATTCTCTTGCAGCGCATTCCCAAAAACCTTCGCAAAGAGATGCGCCACTCGGTGGGTCGAGCGCTGGGGACTTGGTACGCGGACGAGCCTGAGTTGTCGATCGGGCAAGTGTCCCACCGGCTTCGAAATTGGCTCACGGTGCCGTCTGCGGCAAAGACGCCCTACGCGCTCAAGCCGCTAGGTAAGCGGTTCACGGCTTTCGGGTTGGCGGCGCGGGCGCGGATGATTGCACGAACCGAAATCAACCAGGCTCGGAATCGGGGACGAGTCGAGGCTGGGAAGATTTTAGGAACTCAATACTGGATGTGGATCGCTGAGACAGACGGTCTATCCGGTGATCGAGAACACGATGCGTTAGACGGGCAGATCCGCCCGACTGGGCAAGCGTTTGAAAACCCCGCAACGGGGGAAACTTTAGAGTATCCCGGCGATCCCGGCGCTGATGCTAGCGAGATAATTAATTGCAGATGTAGCATCCGTCCACTGACAGCCGATCAAGCCAAACTATTTGGAGTTGGAGAGTAAACGATGGATGAGAAAATAGATGACTACAACGTTCTAGACGTCCTAGGCGTTACAGGACTTAATCGCCAAGGTGGCCTGGTTAACGAGGAGTGGCTTAGGCAACTCGAAGGCACCAAAGGCGTCAAGATCTACACCGAGATGAAGGATAACGATCCTGTCATCGGGGCTCTTCTCTACGCTATCAAAACGCTCGTTCGACAAACCAAGGCAACGGTGCAGCCCTCCGGAACCTTCGAAAAACATCGCCTCTACGCCAAGTTCGTCAACGAGTGTTTGTCGGATATGTCGGTGAGTTGGCCAGATTTTCTCTCCGAGGTTCTGTCGATGTTGCCCTTCGGTTGGGCTTACTTCGAGACGCTCTACAAGATCCGAAAAGGCCACACGGACGACCCCAAGACCAATAGCGTTTACCGAGACGGTCGCTTGGGTTGGCGCAAGTTTGGGATCCGGGCACAGGACACGCTCTACCAGTGGGAGTTCTCTGAAGAGGGCGAAACCCTCGGCATGTGGCAGATGGCCCCACCCAACTACGAACTCACGTTCTTGCCCATCGAGAAGTGTGTTCACTTTCGAACGGAGAGTCACAAAAACAACCCAGAAGGAAGGTCGATTTTACGAAACGCCTATCGGTCTTGGTTTTTTTGTAAGCGGATTCAGGAGATAGAGGCCGTGGGTGTAGAACGGGATTTGGCGGGCTTTCCCGTGATGCAGATCCCGCTAGAGCTTCTAGCTAGCAACGCCACGGCAGCGCAAAAAGCGGTGGTCGCTGACTTCCGCGATATGATCCAAAAAATTCGCCGAGACGAATACGAGGGTGTGGTCATTCCATCCGAAACGGATATTGACGGCAACCCCAGCGGCTTTAAGCTTAGCTTACTGAGCGCGGGTGGACGTAGGCCTGTAGACGTCAACGAGATTGTGAAGCGGTACGAATCGCGAACCGCGCTATCGGTGCTCGGGGAGTTTGTTCTTCTCGGGATGGACGCACATGGATCTTTCGCCTTGGCTTCGAGCAAAACCACGCTCTTTGCGCAAGCGCTCGGGACGTATCTGCAAACCATCGCCACCACGTTCAACGAGCAAGCCATTGCTCCGCTCATGCGGCTCAACGGTTGGCCTGAAGCTGAGTATTATCCGAAGCTAGTCTTTAGCGATATCGAGACTCCGGATGTGCGAGACCTTGGCGCGGCGCTGACGGGTCTGGCTGGCGCGGGACTCATCACCCCAGACGATGCCTTGGAAGGCTGGATCCGCGAGTTCGCGAATCTGCCACCGGTAGACCTCGGAAGCGAGCGACCGGCCGAAGAAGAGGCCCACGACGATGCCCTCTACAACGAGGGTGTTGAGGAAGAAGTCATCAACGAAGAACCAACCGTTGGCGGCGAGGAGGTCGAAGATGCTTGAGCGAGTTCAAAAACCGGAAGAGTGGGACAAGATTTTCGAAGCCGTCTTGGAAGAGACGGGGGACGAGGAAGAGGCAGCCCGGATCGCTACCAGCCAAGTGGGATCTCGGTTCGAGAAGAAGAGTTATAAGCCGCCTCAGTCTGTTGTGAGTGAGGTGAACCAGGGCTTCGCGTGGGAGAAAGAGTTCAACCGGAGCGATGCAAAGACGACTATCGGGCAGATGATTCGGCGCGGTAAATCGTTACCCATGCAAACGGTCAAGGATATGGTGGTCTTCTTTGCCGGGCACGAGAAAGACATTCAAGCATCACCAGCCAACCGCGACTCTAGCGACAAAGGCTATCCGGGCGCGGGTCTGATTGCCTGGAAGCTCTATGGCGGGGATGCGGGGCAGAAGTGGGCCCAAGGTATCATCGCCGAGTGGCGCGAAGACCAGAAGAAGCCTGGGGTTCAGAAGGCTAGCAAAGAGTACATGGAAGAGGCGCTGAAGCTGGCTAAAGAAGAGCTGCCAGGCTGGGCCTACGCCAAGATTCACCAGGCGGCGAGGGGCACAGCCGGTGGGCGACGTCGCAACGCCAAGGCTGGGGCAAAGATGATTGCCAAGATGGCGCTGGCCCAGATGACCCAAGCGTTTATCGAACAAATGAGCGATCGAGACATCAAGGCGGCTTGGGAATATCTGGACGAATGGCACCAGGACCACAAGCGTGATGAAGAGATGAAACCTGTCATCGTCCAAACAGCTTCGATGTTGGTGGGGGAAATGACGCAGCGCGGTGTGAAATGTCCGTCATGCGACTTGATGCGAGAAGCCACAAAGCAAATAGAGGTTGAAAAAGCGAAGCTCCGCAAGCTCAATAAGAGCAGTTTGGCGGTTCATTCGCCAAATAGCCCAATTGTTTTCGTGGTCGAAGAGCCAAATTCGGTAGACAAAGCACGCGGGGAATATCTCGTGGGGCAGGATGGGCGGATTTTCAAAGACCTCTATTTGCAGAAGCTCGGGGTTGAGAAAAGCAGTGTTTGCATCGTCGATATCACCCAGCTCGATTGGGTAGAAACCAAGCAACCGCGGGAGGTTATAGCTCTCGGGCGGGTAGCGAAGAACGCTCTGGGAGATCTAGCCACATGCGTCCTACCCCACCCAAAAGCGGTACGCCGTTTCGGGGATAGCGGGGAGATTGAGCGCAAGCTCAACGCGGTACTTAAAAGAAGCCGCCATTTCTTTCTTGACCTAGACGCACAAAATGAGCGAATCTTAGGTAGAGCAGAAGAAGACAAAAACACAACCGATGAGCTGATTGAGAAGCAGGAGTGTGTTGGTCAGGATCTTCCTGACAAGTCTGAATCGTTAGTCGTGCCGATTTCTAAGGCAGACTCGGAGAAGCAGATAGTCTACGGCATTGTGCTTGATCCTTATCAAGTCGACAGCCAAGACGATTGGGTGCCTCCAAAAGCAATTGAGGAAACTGCCCACAGATGGCTCGCGGAATCGCGAGTGATTGGGCTCGACCATAGCGACCAAGCTAATGCTCATCCGGTGGAATCGTACATGGTTCCTTATCCAAGCCGTGAGGATTACGATAACGCGATGGCGAACGAACCTCACAAGGCTTACACAATGCCCTTCGGGGATGATGTGGTGCATTCAGGCTCGTGGGTACTAGGAACGAAACTGGGTGATGCTGAATGGGCGAAAGTCAAAGCCGGTGAGCTAAATGCCTACTCGATAGGTGGTTATGGCAACCGGAAGAAGACAGCCAAAAGCAGCATGCCTCAAGTCGAATTCGTGGAACTAAAAGAGGAACGATAAATGGCCATCACGGCACTAACAGACGTTGAAACGCTCGAAGTGAGCTTGGTGCCGGAAGGCGCTAACCTCAAAAAGCGATTTCCCGTCCTAAAGTCATCGGAGAAAGAAATGTCAGACATTCTGCACGCGGTGATCGACGCTCCAAGTAGCGAAGACACAAAATTCGACCAAGTAGTTAAGAGCAGTGCGCTCGGCGAGAACGCCGAAGCTGCCGAAGCAATCAAAGGCGCGATGAAAATTCTCAACGCCTATTCCGACTCGATCTCTCCCGCCGATGCCTTGGGTGTCCTGGCGAAGGGCTTCGGTGTTCAGAAAGCTGAATACAAGAAAGCCGAAGAAGAGGAAGAAGAGAAAGACGCTGAGAAGGCTAGCGAGTTCGAAGAAGGCAAAGAGTCTGAAGGCGCTAAGCTCTCTGACGAGGAAGAAGACGCTGAAAAAGCCAGCGAGTTCGAAGAAGGCAAAGAGTCTGAAGGCGCTAAGCTCTCTGACGAGGATGAGCTGGACAAAGCCGAAGAGGAAGAAGAGGAAGAAGAGGAAGAAGAGGTCGAAAAATCTCTCAAAGCTCTTCCTAAAAACGTCCGTAGCCAGATGACGGCTCTCTTCAAGTCGCAAAAAGAGGCCGTTGCGAAATCTGAGAAGCTCGAAAAGGCTTTGAAGGTCGAGCGTGATGAGCGGCTTCGTAAAGAGTTCGTTGAAAAAGCCAAGACGGATTTTCCATATGTGCCAGGCAAGTCGTCTGAAGAGGTGGGCTTGATGCTCAAGTCTCTTCACGTCCTGGCTCCAAAAATTGCTGAAGACATCGAAGGCATCTTCAAGTCAGTCAGCGCGACAATCGAGAAAGCCGGTCTGCTCACAGAGTTGGGGTCCGGTATGACAAATCGTGGAGGTGGCGCTTCGGCATACGCGAAACTCGACGGAATGGCTCGCGAGAGTGTTTCCAAGTCGGGTGGATCGTACGCAAAGGCCTTCGAAACGGTTATGCAGAACAACCCCGAACTCTACTCTCAGTACCTTGACGAGCAAGGTCAGTAAGGAGCCATCATGGCATTCTCAGAAAATATGCAGACGATTAGCTTAGTTGCTGGGGAGGATCTCTCGTCTAGCCAGTACTATTTTGTATCCGTGAATACGAGCGGGCAGGCAGTAAAGACCGGCGACGACGGCAATCCCATTGGCGTTGTACAAAACAAGCCTGAATCAGGACAAGCCGCAACCATTGCAATCGCTGGCGTTACCAAGCTCTATATCGGCACTGAGTCCGGTCTTGGAGCAGGCTACAACGTAGGTTGTGATTCTAACTCCGCAGGCAAAGTGTCTGATACGGGGTCGTTTCGCATGGGTGTCGCACTAGAAGATCCTACCGCCGATGGGGACATTGTCTCTATCCTCCTCCAGAAAAACGGCAAGCAAGCGTAAAGGGAGATTGAACAATGCCTACTCCAACTAGAAGCGATGTTCATGTTAACGCCCCGTTAACAAACGTATCCATCGCATATCTCCAGGAAGCGGATCATTTTATCGCTTCGAAGTGCTTTCCGAACATCAGCGTTCCTAAGCAGTCTGACCTCTATTTCCAGTACGATCAGGGCGATTTTATGCGCTCTACCGCACAACTCCGCGCCCCCGGCACAGAGTCAGCGGGTGCTGGGTACAACCTGACCACAGCATCTTACAGCGCGAATGCCATTGCGTTGCACAAAGATGTGGATGATCAGATTCGGGCTAACGCCGATGCGCCACTGAACATGGATAGCGACGCTACCAAGTTCTTGACGCAGCAAATGCTGATCAAGCGAGATCGCGATTGGGCGAGTAGCTTTTTTAGCGGTGGTTCTTGGACGGGTTCCACTACAGCGGGAGACATCACCCCCTCAACTAAGTGGGACGCCAGTGGCGCGACACCTATCGAGGACATTGAAGCTCAAGCAGATTCCATCGAAGCCAAGACCGGCTTTCGTGGAAATACGCTCGTGCTCGGTGTGGCTGCTTACAACGCTCTGAAAAACTCCGCGGATGTGGTTGACCGAATTCGCTACACGCAAACAGGCGTAGTGAGTCAGGATTTGCTGGCTTCGCTTCTTGGAATGAAGAATGTTCTCGTCGCTCGCGGCGTTTACAACAGCGCGCTGGAAGGTGCTACGGATTCGATTTCGCGAATCTACACCACCGACACGGCATTGCTTCTCTATGTCCCTGATTCTCCGTCCTTGATGCAGCCCAGCGCCGGTTTCACTTTTTCGTGGAATGGCTACAGCGGAGCAGGACCAGACGGTCAGCGAGTTTCTCGCTTCCGTATGGATCATCTCCGTGCTGACCGCATCGAGATGGAAATGGCGTATGACCAGAAGCAGGTTTCGACCGTTCTGGGCGCACGCTTCGTCACAGTGGATACCTGATAATGTGGGTGGCGGGGAAACCACTTACAGTTAAGACGGCGGATGGCCGGTACGAGGATCGCAAGATTGGCGATCCCGTACCGGAGGCCCCATCGTGGGTTTTTCGGGTCTTTGAGGCCCATAAGAATCTCGGCTGGGTTCGGTGGGTCGAAGAGTCATCGCGACCTTCGAAGCCTTCGAAGAAACGCGGACGTCGCCGAAAGGTCGCAGATGTAGTCACCGAAGGGTAAGGTATGAGCTGGTCATTCAACGAATCGCTGACGACTGACCGTGACAAAGTGCGGTTGAGGATCGGAGATACCAATACGGATGACCAAATCCTGTCTGACGAGACCGTCGATGCCCTTTTGACTGAGCACAGCGATGATGTAATGCTCGCGACGATCTCGTGCGTCCGAGCTATCATTGCGAAGTATTCGCGAAACCTAAATCGCGGCGCTATCGGCATGACTGCCGATATGTCTATTTTCGTCACACAGTACCAAGAGCTTCTCTCCGATCTGATAAAACAGAACCGAGGGAATTCTGGCGTGCGCTACAAATCGGCTTTCAGCGAGTCTCGTAAAGACACCATCGAGAGCGATGCCGATTACATCCAACCATTCGCCAGTGTGGGCATGACTGACTACCCTGGGAGTGGGCAAAACAGCCCCGGTGATCCCGACGCGGATGATTACTGATGACGGATACCCCAGACGATGTGGGTGAAATTTTCACCAAGTACATGGACACCTTCGACAAAAAAGAGATGTTCAAATTGGCTTTCGAGTGTGCTCAGCTAGCAGCTCTTTGGATCGATAGGTCTTGTCGCCAACATTTCAAGCAGAAGAGGCGAAAAGGCCGAGGCGGCGGCGCGGGTTTAGCCGGTTCCTATAAGGCTGTTCCGGCAATTCGCCAATCTAAGGGCATTGTTGCTGGGGCCTATTCGGGTGAGGCTTATGCCGGTATCCGGCAAACGGGCGGCACGATTTATCCGAACAAGAAAAAATCCCTCTCTGTTCCTTTGACGGATAGAGCGGAAACGGTGGGTAGTCCGTCGAATTGGAGCGGTGCCGAAGAGCTGGTTTTTATTCCGGCTCCGCCGGGCAGTAAGCCTGGCGTTAAAGGTCTCTTAGGCCTACGTAAAAGAGACAAGTACATCCCGCAATACGCTTTGCGAGCTTCGGTTAAGCAAGAGGGATCTGGCTATCTGACGTGGGCTGAAAACAAGGTCGCCCCACAGATCCAAAGCCTTGTCGGCGACTCGGTGACCAAAGCTATGCTCCGTGTTCGCGTGCCTAAAGCTCCGGGTGGTGCTTGATGGGAACACCGGCACGCACAAGCATTTTAAGCAGCATTAGCACGACGCTCGCGGGCATCACGACCGGCAACGGCTACAACACAACGGTTGTGACGGTGGAGGGCGAAGCAAAGACGTGGGCGGATGTCCCGGCTTCGCTCAAGCCTTGGATTGGGTACGTGCCAACGTCTGAGTCCTTGCAGTATTTGCCAGGCAACCAGATACGAGTGGTTCTGCCGGTTCAATTGATTTGCCACATCGTCGGGCAGACGCAATCGGCACGCGCCACGGCTTTGAACAACTTGCTCGATGATGTGATTGCAGTTTTGAGCGTGGACACAACGCGAGGGTCCAAAGCAATCTCAACCACGGTAGTCTCGGCAGAGACGGACGAAGGTGCGCCTGGTGCAATCGGCGAGGGGTCGATGGTCTTGGCTGTTGAGGTCGCTTATATGAGAACGAGTGGGCAATCGTAGGAGGTTGGGATGAAGGTGAAATTTATGGGTGCCAACCCTGTAAAATTTGGCGATGTTAAGGTCCAGGTGGGCGATGTCCTAGACCTCGACCAGAAGACAGCCGAAGAGGCTTTGCGCGGTGGTTTGTTCGTTACTGTTGAACCAGCCAAACCAAAAGCTAAGCCGAAAAAGAAAACTACGACAAAAATTGAAGAGGAGAGCTGAAAATGGGAACTTCAACAGATCATGCGTTGGGCAGGAATTTACGGTTCTTCTCCGTCAAAGAAGACGCGGCTTATCCGGGTGGGCGCTACGGGACGGATAACCAAAAAGCTCTGGCAGGCGGCGACGCTGCCAAGGTTCTGTCTACTTCGATTGAGTTTACCGTTGCGAGAAATCCTCGAATGGATGCCCGAGGAAGCCGGGCGGTTTTGGAGCGGATCACGGGGAAGCAAGAAATTAGCTGGAGCTGTGAAAGCTATCTTCTTCCGAAGAGCGGCGCAGCGCCAGACATCGATCCTTTGATTGAAGCAGCGATGGGCGGGACGTTTGGTACCCCAACCAACGGCTATACTTTGTCGAGCGTAAACGACTTGCCTACTTGTCGAATTGCGCGAACGGCTGACGGTGTGTTTCGTGAGGACTTGTTTGGTGCGTGGGTTGAGGAAATGTCTATTTCTGCATCCGGCGGCGAAGAGCCTAAAATCTCGTTCAGTGGCGGGGCTTTTAACTACGCCTTAACCGGTACAGGCACGACTCACGCAGCCTCGTCGGTCACGACTACCTCGGTGCCTCTTGTCACCGGGGACGGTGTTAATTTCATGGTGGGTTCATGCATCGATATTAACGGCGGCTCTACCATCGTGACGGCAAAAACTGCGGTGGATACGCTTACTGTTAAAAGTGGCACATATACCAACGACGAAGCGATCATCCCCGAGACTTACGCCGAGACAACTTCGGCACAGCCGCCTGTTAACGGTATCGGTGGTCAGCTTACTTTGGGGGGCGCGGGGGTGCCTATCACGGGCATCGAGTTCACAATGACCAACGGTGTCAAACCCTTTAGCGATCAAGCACTCACAAAAGGCACCGAGGATTTTGTGGCAGGATACCGGACGTGTTCTGGCACGGTGACTATCCGCGCTCGCAAGGACCTCATTAAGCGCTTTTCTCAGCGCTACGTTCAATTGAGTGCCACGGCCAATCCGGCATTTACCGGCGAATCTGCTGACTTCGAGATTTCTGTAGAGTTTGGAAACGTTACCGGTCAAGTGGTCGTTTTGAACATACTGAATGCGGAACTCGACTTCGGAGCTATCGATGTTCCAGAAGCCGAAGAAGCCATTTTGAACATTCCGTTTACGGCTCTAGGCGACTCCAGCACGCTGGACGAGTTTAAGCTCTTGTGGAACCAAAACCCTAGCTAACCAATCACACGGGGAAAAACATGTCTGTGATGAATGAAGAAGACGCGGTGCTTTACGTACCGGAACACGGTGACAATAGAGATCTACCCGAAGAGAAGCAGGTGACTGTTTCAATCCTTCCGATGACGGGGGGAGAGTTTCGATCGTACACTCGGGCAGTGAACAGTAAGAAAAACAACCTCGACAAGGTTGTGGAACGCATCATTAACGAGCGAGTGGTTTCTGTCACAAACTACGAAGATATCCGAGGGCGTCCTGTCACCACAGGCGAAGACCTTTTTGACCAGGCAGAAGTCGCTTTCATCGATGAGGTGTTTTCGGCTCTGACCGAGATCAGTGTGCTGAAGGGCGGACTGAGAAAAAAATAGAGATCGCTCTGCGTCTTGTCTTCAGCGGTGACTCGAAGACAAAAGAGTGGGGATGCTCACGATGTAAGGGCGAAGACTACGAAGAGGGTGATAAGTATCGGAAGATACGAAATTGCGACACGGAGGATAATGAGAACATCGCCTGGGAATGGATGCCGTCACTAAGACGGTGCCCGTTTAGCCAAATCACTGATCAAGTCTGGGAGATCTTACAGTGGTGGGGCGAGTTCAAAGAGCTTGGGGCTTTGCCGTGGGGCGGGTCGGATTTGATGGAGCAACCAGCCTATGTCTTAGAGGCTTTCAATATGTGTATTGAACTCAAAGGCAAAATCGAGCTGGAAGGGCATAAGAAGTCTGAAAGGGAGCGAGAACAATGGCAGCGTCGGAACGCAAAGTCGGCATCACGCTCATCCTGAAGGATAAGATGTCGAAGTCTTTGACGAAGGCTGATAAGCAAGCAAAGAAACTACGTAAAAGCGGCGATGACATCATAAAGACTTTCAAAAAATCTTGGAAGCCTTTTGCGGTTCTTACCGGGGCTATTACTGGAGCCGCTGCCGCTGTTTTTATCCTGAATAAAAGGGTCGCAAACTTCGGCGATACGATGATCAAGAGCGCTCAGCGCCTTAATCTCAGCACCGATGCTTATCAAAAATTCGACCACGCTATGCAGCTAAGCGGAACGAGCATGCAAGCAAACCGGGGCGCTTTGACTCGTTTTGCTCGAACGGCTCGCGACGCGGTGAACGGTGTTAAGATTGCCGAGGAAGCCTTTATTCGATTAGGTATTTCTGTGCGTGACAACGATGGGTCTTTCAAGCAAACCGAAGAACTCATGATGGAAGTTTCTGACGCATTTGCGACAATGCCTTCGACCATCGAGAAGACTGCTTTGATGATGGATTTGTTCGGGCGTAGTGGTGCCCAGATGTCGCAATTCTTATCTCTGGGATCTGAATCTCTGAAAGAGGTCGGGAGGGATGCGGAGCGCCTTGGCGGTATCATGAGCGAATCAGCCGCTAAAGGGGCCGAGAAATTTATCGATGCTCTGACTCGTATGGAATTGGCTTTTGATGGTCTTTTGCGAGACATAGCCGAGACCACTCAGCCGATGTTCACCAAGGCAATGGAGTCTATGGCTAACTCTATTGTGAGTCTTCGAAAAGCCTTCATGCCGGTTTACAAAGATTTCATGAGAAACTCCAAACAAGTGGCCCAAGTCGTGATCCCTATCATGGGGTGGATGGGGCAGGCGGTTATTGGCTTCGGCACAACGGTGGCTTTGACGTGGAAAGCCATTTTGATGACTGGCAACCAGTTAATTTCTGGTTTTATCAGAATGAATAACGCGGTGCTGAAGGCTTTTGAGTGGGTTACGGGCATAACTATCGCCCCTTTGGCTGATGACTTTGGGCAGACAGCGCTCGAAATCGACAGCGAAATGGCTAACATCATCGACGCAAGCGCTGCCGCCATGGGCGCGATCGACAATCTGACTGACGCGGTGATGAACGTAAACACGAAGATCTACACGACAGCCGATTCCGTAGACAAGGCGCGTGATGCGGCAGATAAGTTAGGGACGATCAGCAAAAAGCTGACCGACGAAGAGCTGGCGAATTACAAAAAGATTTTGGATTGGCGCAAAAGAGCTACAGAGGATTACAACGACGCGGTGAAAAACGCGGCGGATGCTCGCTTTGCTTATCAGGTTATGATCACCAACAAGGTGGCGGAAGAAGAGGAAGAGCTTCAACAGAAAAAGCTACGACACCTAGAGGAGCTTCGCTCTGAGGCCGAAGAAACCACAATGCGCTTTGCAAAAGCGGGCGCTTCGATAGGGGATGCCTTTATCTCTGGGTTTGAAGCCGCTGAAGAAGGTCAAAGCCGCATGATTGAGGGGCTTAAAAGTGCCGCTCAAGAGTCTATCAACATCGGCCTAGACGTCATGGAAGAGCAGGTTATCAATTACGCGAAGACGGCAGCGGCGGGGGCGGCGAGTTCTGTTTCCAGTATTCCAGTTATTGGCCCAGCGATGGCGGCTGCCGCCGCCGCCGCAATGTTTGCTCTGGTCAAAGGCTTCATAAATATGGGCTTCTCTAATATGGCCGAGGGTGGTTTTGTGACTGGCGGTGTCGCAAATCGAGACTCGGTTCCAGCCATGCTAATGCCGGGCGAATATGTGATGAGCAAGAAAGAAGTGGCTGCCGCGCAAGGCGGGGGAGGTCCGGGGGGAGCCCCGGTCTTTAACATCGAGCTATCTTCTTCGCTCCCCCCGTCTCGGGCTGAGATGAAGAAGTTCGTTCGCCAGAACATTGTCCCGGCTCTTAGGGAGCTACGCACTCAGGGGATGTACTGATGGCTTATTCGGCAGCGGCTCTGACAGCCGCCGAGATAGCAGGGTTCGCTAATGACAAGCCGATGATGGTCGTGCAATCCCTACAGTCTGGCTCCTTGAGTACAGCGAAATGGACCTGGGGAGGTGCTCATCCCGACGCAGATGCAACCGACGCAGATTACCCCGCTTCTAGAGCGTGTGACGATATTGGGAGCTTGCAGACTCAATCATCTAATGTGCTAGGGTCGGTCTCGGGTGCTTCGCAAGAGGATCCGTGTGAGATTACGGCAACCGGTCACGGTTTCTCAAACGGGGACTTCGTTTATTTCTATAGCATCGGCGGGATGACTGAGCTGAACTACGACCCCGACGAACACAACATCTACGAAGTAACCGGCAAAACGACCAACACGTTCAAGCTATTGGGCGTTGATGCGACCGGGTTCACCGCTTACACGAGCGGCGGCGCTGTGGAGAATGTGAAATTCTACAACATCTATACGGGCGGTGCTGCAACTACGGTGGATGTCGATACGCTTCTTCTCCTGAACCACGATTTTAGCGGGACCAGTAATGTTCTGGTAGAAATTGCTGACAACAGCACTTTTACCTCCAATAAGATTGAAATAGCTCGTCATGTTTCTACCGGAACCACGGACACGGGCAGATGGTTGGTCACAAATCTCAACTCTGCGGGAGCTGGAAGCACCTACAGCGCGGGCGGGACTGCCCAAAGATATTCTGATGTTGCATATATCCGGCTCGTGGTTGTGGGGCGATATTCGGCGCTTGGTGAGTTTTTCCTTGGCGCTCGCTACCAGCTACAACGCAACCCTGATTTGGCTTGGAACAACAAAAACGAAGTCAGTGGCGTCACGGATTTCCAATCTCGAACAGGACTCACTAAGCGCTACGTTTTTTATCGTGGTCAAGCGGTTCGCAACGTAACGATGGGCATGGGCGCTAGTGCCGAAATCACGGTGGTGGACAATTGGTTCAACGCGATCAACGAAGGCACCAGGCCTTTTGTGTGGATCGATACTCCAAGCAGCGGGGCTGAAGCCCGGTTGATGCTGTTAGACGATGCCGGGTTGAATTTTCCGTTGGTCGGGCCTTACGAGCGGCAACTTACATTTAGCATGGCTGAACAGCCTCCTTTCTTGTCGAGGGAATAATGGCAGGTAGCCCCGACGCAGACTGGTTTAAAGAAATGCGCAGGGCGACGGTGGACGTCGTGGTGCATTGCTCTATTGCCCTAGACGGCATTACCATGGATTTCCACAACTGGGCTTCGGGTGGCCTGGGCTCCAGCATAACGGGCGACCCCCTTCTAAGTTCTATCACCTCGGTGACTCAGCAGGTTGATCCCGTCGATCGCAACGTTCAGATGAGCGAACTAACGTTGGAGCTTTTTGACGACGGGAAAATAAGATCCCTTGTCTCAAGCCAAAATTTTTATACGAGCGTTGTTACTGTGAAGTTAGGGACGCCAAACCTATCGCTGACTAATTTTGTTCATATCTTCAAAGGACCGATTGTCCGTCTCCAACCTACCGCTGGCAAGATCATAGTAAAGATCCAATCTCTGGAGTCTTTGATTACTCGAAAAGGGAATGCGCGAACCCACTATAACGTCCACCCCTTCGAAGTCATAGATCAAATTCTTCAAGATTGCGGGGTTGTTTCGGGCGATATTGACTCTGCCTCATTTACGCCTTCGACTTACTCGGCGGATATCTCCCACTATGTTTTTTCCAGCCTGGTTTTTGGGGCGGACGACCCGGACAATATGTTTTGGGATTACGAGCTTGGTGGGCAAAGTAATACGGGGGCGGCTGGCGTATCTTACCTGCACGACTGGACCTACCACCTTCTGCGCTTTAAGCCTTTTTGCGACGAGGTTTTGCGACTGACTCGAACAGCTATGTTTGTTAACACCGAAGGCAAGGTTGCTCTTAAGCACTACGACTCTTCAGAGGCGGTGGCCAAGCATTTTGCGGTGGACGAGTATTCGGATTTTGAGCAGTTAGAGACGGACACCCCCATCTACAACCAAGTAGAGGTTGCTTTGAGGATGTCGGGGCCGGGCAAATACATAAAAAAAGACAGCACGTCGATAACCGAATACGGCGAACAACCGCTGGAAATTGGCTCAACTTACCTAGCCCCTCTAACGCATTACAGGGAAGACAGCAGCGACAATCCCGAGGCTGGTGACCTTGCTTGCGGCTTTGCTGGCACAAAAAACTTGGTGACTGGGCAGAGCACCGAAGCCGTGTCTTCGGATAGACCGGCCTACTGGCTGCATCGAAACGAGGTTTTAAAAGCTACGTCAGCTATGACAACCGTAGGCAATCTTACGTGGCGGCCGCAGGTCAGAAACGCGATAGGCGACGCAACGGGGTACTCGACCGCGATGCCCCGAAGCATTCAAATGAACGGGGTTGCAACGCGCCCCTTTGCTGGCAGCGAATGCGACGAAGGTGATTGGCGGCACGATGTTTGGGATTTAACGGCGTCATTCGACTATACCGATTATGTACTAACCCGCTTTTCGAACTCAGCGCCGCAAATTCGTTTATCCACCACGCTCGAATTCGCCTATCTCGAAATCGGCGATTTGGTCAGCCTCGACAACGATATTTTTCTGTGTGCGGAATTAGATCTGGACGGGCTAGACTCGTCGGTCAAGTTTGAAATTGTAGGGCGAGAAATCACCCCGCTAGGCGATTCAATAAACATTGTTTTTGACCTCTGGTATGCGACCAAAACATCCCCGCCATCGACTTCGCTTGTGTCCCAGTTCGCTGGCGGCTTCGAGACCATGATGCCTCGAAGCATTCTGGATGCGGTGAGCAATGGCCTTATGGGCGTCAACTCGGTCGGGGCGGGGCTAGACCTCGGGACGGGTTCGGGGCTGGACGGAACAATTAGCGCGGGTTCGGCTTCAGCTGGTGGGCAGTTTGCGATCGGCCTGGCGCAGCAAATGACCTTCACAGCCATTGCTAGCCGGGATAACTATGTAGGCGTTGATTCTGTCACGGGCGAAATTATGGTCACGGACGTCGCGACGTCGGCAGATGAACCGCCACTAGGCCCCACCGAGATCCGTTTGGGCATGGCTGTTGCGGGCGGTTCGAGTATCTCATCGGTCACAGACCTTCGACAAATCGGCTCTATCTCCGCTGACCAAATCAATAAAGAGATGATCGCGCCAGGAACGGTTCTCCTTTGGAACCCCGGCTTTGACATTTGGGCGGACAACACAAAAGCCCCAAGCGCTTGGACGGTTGATTCTGGGGCGGTTGGGACGGATTTAGAGCGCTCTACAACACAGATCCATAGCGGTCGGTACTCAACCAAAGTGCTCAACACGTCCACCATCGCCAGCCTTACCTCATCCAAGATACCCGTGAACTCCAACAAGCCTTATCGTGCAGCTGCGTGGGTTTACTTGAGCGGTGGGTTTGGCGTTGTTGTAGACGTGTTCTGGTTTAAGTCAGATCGTTCAGCGTGCAGTACGGCGTCCACAAACGTCTATAATGCCACCCCTAGCACGGGGGCTTGGGTAAATATTAGCGGGGTTGCTAGCCCTCCTAGCGATGCTGCGCTTGCTACCGTTCGGATTCGACGAGACGCCAGCCCTGGTAACGTTGGGTATTTCGATGACGTTTCTTTGACCGAGGAGCCAGTCAGTTTCATGGCTTACGGGGCTTCTGTTCCCGCCCTCGTCAAAGACACTCTATCTCTAGTCAAGGCTGGCAACGAGAGTCACGATTACGGTGGTCACTACGATGAAACCAATTACGAGTTCACGGCACCCGAGGACGGGATTTATGAGTTCAGCGCTTCAATAAAAATCAACGTAACTACCGGGCCGGCTTCGGGGTGTATTCTCACTCTTAAAAAAGACACGTCGGTTTTTAAGGAAGCGCACGGCGGGGTTGATTCACTGAATGACACGGCGGGCGGGACGATTTACACCGGACCGGTTGAGCTTGAAGAGGGCGATGAGATCAGCTTCTACGTTACATTGATTAATAAAGCCGGGACTATTCAAACAGGTGCAAGTGAAACCTATTTCTCGGGTCGCAAAATTTCGTAGACATATCGGTCACTTGTGACCGGGTGGGGGGCGTCCGGCTTTTCCCCGAGTTCGCCCCTCACCACTTTCTACTAGAAATGGTTGATCGATTAATGTACTCTGAAAGAGTCAGCACGCAACAAAAACGGCAGCGGGCGCTGACCTAGACCGGATTAACGGGCAAAGGAATGACCGATCATGGCACAGACACGCGGAACGACCGTTTCAGCAAAAGCATATACTACAAGCGACACCGACATCCTGAGCTTTCAAGCGAGTCACAATATCAAGCAGGGTACTGTGTTCTATGTCTACGCTTCGACAGTTGGTACAGCTAAAGTACACTACAAAGATCCCAGCGGCACGTACCGAGAAGCGCAGAGCACAGCGGTCGCTGCTAACGACCTGACTATCATCAGCTTCCCGTTCCCAATTTCGGATTGCAAGCTGACCTATGTTGGGACTTCGGCGGGCGGCACGATCAATGCCGAAGGGCGGAGTTTCTAAGATGCCTAAAATTGTCCAGTATGTTTTGCCGCCAGGTGGCACGGTTGTTCAGCTTGCCGACAACAACACAAAGGCTCTGGAGATAGAGAGTGTTGACAACGCCAACGACTATATTTTTGTTAGCACTGAGGACGGGGAAGAAACCGTCACGATATCAGCGGGCGGTGTCGGTAACTCTTTGGTCGTAGATAAGAAGCGGCTTGGCACGACCACGAACTACCCTACTGGTTTGTTTGAGGTGAGTCAGCAACGCGCTGGTATTTTTTCCTATGTTGCTGGGCCTAACGATCACATCAAAGAGTATATCAACGGAACTAACTCTACTTGGCAGGTTCTAGACGCTGACGGTGTTAAATTTCAGGTTGATAAGACTGGAGCCACCACAGGCGGACCTGTTGTCATCGAGGGTACTTTAAGCGTAGCTCTCCAAGGGACATTCACAGCAACGAATAGTAGCGCCGAGATTACTGACGGAAGTAGCACAGCGTTTCTTACTGAAATCTTTGAAGGGTCCGCAATTGAGATATTTGAGGGCGATGGTACATCGCGAGGTGTCTACCGTGTTGCCGATGTTGCCTCCAATACTGCGCTGACTCTAGACAGCAACGTCACTGGCTTAAGCTCTAGCCCCTTGACGGGGATGACGGGCAAGACAGATCCAACCCTGTTGGATGTAAAGTCTGGCGATGACATGACGTTGTTGGCTGTCACAAATCGCTACGTTCGGATCAATGGTAGGGGCGGGCCTTCAGCGTATGAGCCCGCAAATGATTCAGAGGTTGCCCTCTACATTGACGGGGACGACAACTCTACCGACAACGCCAACTCGACAACTGTAGTGATCCATAGCGCGGCTACAAATGGCCCCAGCCTCCAATTCGCAAATTCGGGCAACATCAACGCGAACTTTTTTACGCAATCAAGCAAGCTCTATTTTGACACAGAGACCTCCGCTATCGATATGCTTTGGCGTCCGGGTAAAACTACCTTTCTCACAATGGACGCGGGCGCTGCGACGACTGTATTTGAGAATTGTAAAGTTGGCATCGGTGACACTACACCGGCCTCGATGCTTGGGGTGAAGGGCGACCTGAGCACGCCGCTAACTGGAACGTTCACTGCGACTAATGGTAGTGCCGAAATCACCCTAGGCTCATCAACAGCCTTTCTCACTCAGCTAGCTATTGGGTCGGCTATCAAGATTGGTTCAGAGATTTTTACGGTTACCGCTATCGCCAGCGATGTGGCCCTGACTCTTGATTCAAACTTCGCAGGCTCGACGGCTTCCGGCCTGAGCGGCACGACCGATCCTGATTTATTCCAGGGGATATCCGGCGACAGCAAGACTCGGTTTCACTATGACAATCTTGGACAGCTAACTGTCTGTAATACAGCTCAGACAAACGTAATGGTTACTGATGGCGATATCGTCACAATGACCGGAGATAACAACACTATCGTAGGGTCTCAACCATTGACCGCGATGACGACGAGCAACAACACCAGGGTGGGCCAGCGTGCGGGGCAGGGAAACACTGGCTCCTCCAGCACCATAGTTGGCGCGCAGTCTGGTGAAGGCGCAAGTACCGGTGCCGAGGTCACTCTCTTTGGTTTCTACGCTGGAAACCTAGGGCCGGGAGGCTATACCACTGCGATTGGTCCCCGCGCCCTGGCTGCCTGCGTTGACGGCGGCGGTGGCGGGGTGAGCAACACCGCCCTTGGTCACCGCGCAGGTCTAACCTTGACCTCGGGCAATCAGTGCGTCTTCATCGGCGACACTGCCGATACGTCTGCCAACGATGTGAGTAATCAAATTGCGATTGGGTATGGGGCCACTACCACAGCAGCAAACACAGCCGTGATCGGTGATTCCAACATCGTTAGTCTTGCTACTGGTGGGGACGGTGTTTGCAGTTTGGGAACAGCCGCAAAAGGGTTTAAAGAGCTACACCTAAAAAACGCATTCAGCAGTGGGTCTAGTAGCACCTTTGATAGCAAAGGAATCGACGTCCGAAAAGCGGACGACACGATATCCTTTGAAGTCATGGGGGCTGGCGGGGTTCGAGCAACGTTCGACGACACCAACGGACTAACTCAAGATACCGCTACGCTTGTCATGGTTTGCCATACCGGCGACTGCAATGAGCACCAACTAACACAAGACATTACTGCGATGACCATTCATTTTTACCCCGCGCAGGGGACGTACCAAACTAGGACTTGTATTATTCAACAAAGAGATACGAGCGGCGGGGGTGCTTACACTATTACCTACCCGTCGACCGCCGCTGCGAATACCGGATACGGCACAGGCTCGCTAGGCAACGTGACAATCAAATGGGCTGGGGGTGTTAAGCACACAATGAGCACTGGTGATCAGGCTTTTGATATAGTTCAGTTTGTTCTAACGCACGACACCTCTGGCAACGAAATGATCTACGCTTCCGTAATTGGCCAAGCATACGCATAAGAGGAGATCGCAAATGGCGACGAAAGAAATCCAACAGATTCAGATCACAGTGATCAAGAATTTCACAACTGATTCGATTAGCGTGTCGGCCCGTGGCAACTACAAAGCTGTAGAGTTCGACACTAAAGATAATCAGTTTGTTTCATTATCAGAATCGGACGTGGCAAGCGTGCTTCCAGACATCGTCTCTAAAGTAGAGGCAGCGATGGCTGAGGGCGGGTTTACTGTGACCGAGGCGACACCGCCTGAGGCAGAGGCAGAGTAATGATCCCGAGCCCCGATGCAGGTTTTGTGTATCCCAAAACGGGACTCGACGTAGACCTTCGCTTCGAGACCCGTCCCCATTTCACGAGTTCTGGGTCTATGTATCTAGATGGGGTGGATGATTATCTTGACCTTGACGGATTAACGCTCACCACAGATGGGGCCGACTATTCGTTTTCATTTTGGTTCAAGTCGCAAGATGATACGGCGGATCATAGATTCTTTGATATTCGGGATTCAAGCAGTAATCACCGATGCCAAATATATTGCGATGCAACGAAACTCTATTACTACAGTTGGAATGGCTCTGATCCCTCAGCCACTTTAGTGATGGATGCTGCGTTTGTTGCGGGCTTTGAGGACGGGACATGGCACCACCTTGCAATCGTTGTGTCTAGCGGGACTGGCGTTGTTGGTTATGTTGATGGGCAGTCCCTTGGCGCAAGTCAAACGGGCATTGATCTTGACCTAAGCAGTGCCGACAACGCAGCTATCGGGTCAGCCTATGGCGGGGATGCCTCCACGACGTTGTCTGGAAATATTGCGAACTTCGGAGTCTGGCACGCTGCTCTTACTCAGGCTCAGGTTCGCTCATTGATGACGGCTAACACCTACGCCGAGGCAATCACCAAAGGTGGCTCAACGCCACGAGCTTATTTTTTGCTTGAATCTAACGCGACGGATTCTGTCGGTGCCATTACTTACACAACATCTAGCTCTACGTCTGGCACACTCACAAACGGCGCTGTAATTGTAGGCGACCGAGCCCGGCTCCCCAATGGCTACGACTTGTCGATGACTGACGGTGTTCCAAATCAGATGAATGCTCAGCTCTTCAGCGGAAGGGCGATCGCCCTAGACGGAACCGGCGACTACATTGATGTTGATGGGATGCAGTGGGATTCGACCGGGGCATGGAGTGTTAGTTGGTGGACCAAGATGGTTGGGGCGGCTGTCGCAAATAGGAAGGCGTGGGGTTTTCGATCATCTAGTGCCAGTGACCGCTGGAATTTTTCAATCTGCCGCTCTGGCAACGTCAATCAATTTGGGGCGTACAACGATGACGGCTCATCAACTGAAGAGATTGGTCTTGGTTCCAATACCTTGATTTTTGATGGGACGTGGCACCACTTGGTTTTTACCGTGACCGGTGGCACATCCTGCCGCTTATATGTTGACGGTCTTCTAGTCAGCGCAGACGGCGAGACTATTTCCCAATCAGCGGATATGAGCGCGGCTGATGAGGGCGCAATCGGTGCCGCCTATGATGGAACAGGTCTGCTGGCTATGGAGCTTGCCGACTGGAAGATTGTAGCAGGTACGGCCTGGTCAGCGGCTCAGGTTCTGGAGCAATATCAGAATCCCGAAATGATACTACCCACCGGAGTCACGACTAGCCACCTCAAGCAATGGCTGCCCCTGTCCGATTATGATATTTCCGGGGCCAACAATCTCGACGGTCTGTATATGCAGGATGCTTCAGGCAGTGGCAAACACGGGCTGATGGCCAACGGAGGTGCCACATTTTCAATTCCCAACATCCCCCAGCTCGGGCTAAGAAGCTCAAGCTCTCGCCTGTATTTCGATCAAGATGACGACAAGGTTACGGTTGGAAACAATGCCGCAATCAACGGCTTGTTTGCTTCGGGCGGTACT
>Ga0080013_1001838_pt1 | contig 26857 bp, 13 predicted proteins | sample ETNvirenome_6_85_FD_69236 | JGI IMG/M metagenome (GOLD analysis project Ga0080013, IMG submission 69236) | Marine viral communities from the Pacific Ocean - ETNP_6_85 (SPADES assembly) (version 2) | ecosystem: Environmental > Aquatic > Marine > Oceanic | place: Pacific Ocean | collected 2013-06-19
GATAATATAATCCACCTTTTCTTCTTTAAGTCTCTTGTAAAGACTTGAAAAGACTTCTTTATATTCTGTGTGATACTTGAGGTTCCGAATATGAGTATCGGATATATGTGCGAATTTAGGCATATTTACTCCTTAAAAAGTATTTGCCTAGATCATAACATAATTTAAGTCTAAAGTCAAGAACTATTTCTTCAAGTGGTCAGTATCTCTTCTGTGGAAGCTATCCGATAGCGCATCCAAAACCTGATAGACTGATCGGCTCAATCCCTTCGAAACCAATTCGGACATCATACGATTAAGAGTTTCTCGAGGATAGTCAGTATCTTCTGCAGACTCTGGTTCTTCTGATGGGATGTCTATTTCAAATTCAGGCTCTTCCGGTGTTTCCTCGGCCTGTGTTTCTTCGGCTTCTTTCTCATCTTCGAAAACATTTTTCTTGATTTCGAACTTCTGAACCTCTTCTTTGATAATTTCTTTTAATCTTCGTTTAGAAATATTCATTTAAAACTCTCCTCCAAATAATTTTACTATAATTAGACAATTAAATTCAAAAATTCTTCAAATATTAAAAAATTATTATTTGTTATCTTTGTAGCGTTTTTTTTATTCTCGAAATATACCTTATCTGGCATTGCAGATACGTCACTATAATTTTCAATATCGATTTTGTGAACTGTTATATCATATTTGAGAAATTTTGAAATAATATCAGTTTCTTTCTTCTTGGCATCTGGATCTAGCACAATAAAAATCTCTGATGTATTATTTATAATTTTTTGAAATAATTCTGAATCTTCTCTCAAGGTAGAGCCCAAAATGGGAATCATGTTTGGCTCCTTAAGGGCGTCAAAAGCTCCCTCAACCAATATAACCGGCAGATCCCAATCGATATTCAAATCATTAAAAACAATATCTCTTGAAACGGGAGGATTTTTATATCGCATCCAATCGCCAACATAACTTCTTGCTATAAAATAATTTATATCCCCATCTTCGTCGAAAGATGGTATTATTATTCTATCTTTATATTCACCACCGGTGCAATATCCTATTTTCAAATCAAATATTTGCCTTTGGCTTATTTTTCTTTTTTTGAGATAATTTAGTGGTCTCTGAGAATATAAATAATCTGATCCTGCGAAAAGAGGCTTATAACCATCCGGAAGATCGATTTTTTGTTTAACTTTTTGTTCGGTTTCTGAACCTGACACAAACAATTCAAAATCTCGAATATCAACTTCGTTTGTTGTTTGAAGCCATTTTTGTTGTTGAGAAAATGTTCCAAAACGCTTTAAAAGATAATAATTGTTCTTGCCCCTTGTGTCGCAGACCCAACATTTAAAAACATTTTTTTCAATATTGACTGATAGTTTGGGTTTGTGATGTTTACAAAAGGGACAAAAGAATAAATGCTCATTGCGAGAAGAATGAGAATAATCAAGAGATTGTTTTAAGATTTTTATTTGTTTTGTCTGCATTTTTCAAAACCTGCCTTTGCGATAACAATCGAATCCGCCATATCGTAATATTTCGGTTTCGGATTTCCAAATTTTGTATATTCTATCACAAAACATGGCTCATTGTCAAGCAAAAACTTTAAAACAACAGGTTTCGCCTTTTCGCCTTTGGGGATTTTGATACCGCAAAGCTTCCTTGCTGACGTAGCAGCAAGATATTCTGGTTCCCTCTTAAATAAATCAAAGCACATCCATGAAACAATGCCGTTAAAAGATGAGAGAGTTGACAAGGTTTTGGCAGAGGAGAAGCCAGATCTGAAAGATTGAAGTGATTTTTCAATATAAATTTCTCTTATCTTATAATTCTTTTTGATTTCTTTTAATTTTTCTTGAAGAGTTCTAGCTTTTACAAAGAGAGATTTATGTTTTCTTGTATCCAAAGCATCATTATACAAGATCTCGCCGTCTTTGTCAAGAATAGTGATCCCTGTGATACTGGTGCTTATATCTAAACCTAATAACATGCATGCATTATATCACACATCGAGCTTTAATTTAAATGTAAGATCTCTATCTGCTGTTTTTTTGATTGGAGTTGCCATTTTAGCTATGCCGATAAGGTTTCTAAATTTGTCATATATGCCGATCTTAGAAATATATGTGGTCTTATCGAAAGAGCCTGTAGGATCTGAATAGGCGGCCGATACAACATTTTTAATTTCTAATTCTTCCTGTTCTATATAAACATTTGATCCCGTAACTGGATCTAAATTTTGATTATTTTTTATATAAGTTGGGTTATTCGAATGATTTAAAAATCCCTTATTCGCGTGTGCAAACATTGTAATTGTTGGAATAGGGTTAGTTCCCTTGAAAGACAAGCTGTAGCTGGAAGAAGGAGTGCTAATTGTTCCAGAAATTGATTGTGCAAAAGATGTCCATGTTGGATTTGCATCGGAACCGGCGGCAAAATAAGCTTCAGCATGAGAGCTTTGCAAAGTATGAGTTCCAGTTAGAATTAAAAATCCTTCATTGTATAGAACTAAGCCGGCAGTTGAGCCAGATCCTGCACCTTCCGGAAGTATTTGTATTAGTCTTCCGTCCCTTTTTTCGTCCTTAAGCTCGCCTCGCAATGTTCCAGATATATAAAATTTTAAATTAACTGAGCCTTTTTTGATTGAAGAGCCATAAAAGATTGAAGGAATATCAATCAAGCCGGCTAGACAGGTGGCTAAATCTCTATCATGAACTGATTTTCTAAAGATAGAGGAAGAAAATTCAAAATGCGGACTTAGACGAATATAGTTGTTTATAGTATTTTTAAGAGAGAACAAATACTTTCTACGTTCTAGTTTCAGAGAAATCTTTCTTATTTCGGAATCATTTGGATCCTCACCATATTCTGGATAATAATATTTTGTTATGCTGGCGGTTAAAGGATAGCTTGAAGTAAGCTTTGTTCCGGGATCGGCTCTCATATAAGCGCCTGTAGAGTGGATCTTAAAAGTTACACCGTCATTTTCGCCCTTAAGGGTAAAAGGCTCAATTCTTTTTGTAATTCTAGTTCCAGTAGCCCCTTTTTTTGAGCGATCAACATTTAATTCATAAAGACTTTTGGAGCCAACCTTAGCGCCAACGCTATTAGTGAATGCTCCGCTTATTTGACCCATATTGTTAAAGTATCTTTTGCCTTCATCATCAATGAAGAATTCCACGGTAGGGTAGGTCTTTACAACATTATAAATAATATCATCTAATTCAAACCTATAAAGACCCATAGTTTTCTCCCAAGTAATTAATTAGTAATCTAATCTAACGCGGAAAGTCGCTTCTGTGTTTGGAGTCTTTTTAATTGGTTCGCTTAATTTCGCAACTGCTAACAATTCACTTTGCTCAGAATAAAGACCAATAGTGGTAATATATGTAGCTGGGAGATCGGCTGCAACATTTTTAACACGCATTTTACTTTGTGTCACATATGTTGGATTTGCGCTATAATTAAACTCATTATGATTTACGCGCACATAATGAATTGTTGAATTAAGCTCTGTTGTATTGTTGAATTGAGCATTATAGATTCTATTTCTAAAATGAAGCGCATTACCAGAAATGTGAACGGTTTTGAAAGAGCCTGTAGCCCCTTGAGTGAGGGCGGTGGAGCGATCCATGTCGCATGTGCCAGAAAGAATTCCTCCGTCGTCTGTATTCAAGGCGCCTTTCATGAAAATAGATGCTGTCAATACGGCAACCCCGGCCTGATAATAAAGAAGCCCAACTGGGACGTTATCATCATGAAGATTTGTACCGCCACGTTCATCCAATGGGTGTCCAACCGAAGTGGTGATATATAGAATTCCATATTCCCCAGCAGGAGAATTAACCTTGAACGAAGTTGAGCCATCTTTATCTCTTATTTTAGCTCTTTTGGTCATAGGAGCCGCGGCGTCGGCATTTAATCCTAGCTCTAAAATAAATGAGCCTTTTTTAATCTCATCTTTGATCAAAAGTCTAGAAAAACTAACAAAATAAGCTTCTCTTATTTTTGTGCCACCGGTGAGATCTCCATCTTTATCGAATTCTCTAATTGATCCGGTGTGATCGTGTCCAACCAAAACTTGCGCCATTTGATTATATATATTGATTTTTTTACCATTTTGCGCATTGGCCGAGGCAGACATGGCAGAATTGGCAGAAAATCCCATTGTTACATCAAAAATATGATTTGCCGAAGAACTCAGATATGGATAATCATAAACAGATTGAAACATGCCATGTGAAAAATTTTTAATATTTCTTTCTCCATAAGTTCCAGAAACAATTGCGCCAGTGATAGGAATTGACTCGTGAAGTAGCGTTTTTGTGGAAATTATGTCCTTTGTCAGATCTATGTCTTTAAAACTAGTAGCCATTTTTTTACCCTTTTTATTTCAATAATTAACTTTTTCTCTTAACAAATCTCACCGGGATGTCTAATCTATATCCCGTATCCACACCGGTAACTCGAATAGTTGTATCAATAAATTTAACATTTCCGCCTGTGCCGGCGCCGGCTACAATATCAGTTCCATCCATAGTTCCGCCATTTTGATCAAAGAAAAAATCAGAAGTTCTTAAATCAGCAGCTCTACATCTGAATCTGCACCTAGTGCCTCTAGAGCCGGCAATAGCATTTGGGGCCCCAGATCTATCGCGATCGGTAATAGGCGATACCAGAGGACTGTCTTCTGCAATATATGTTGCTATTTTATCGTCATCGATATAAGCTAGCTTGGCTTCAGATCCATCTCCATCTATGATTTCCCCATATCTACTATCTATCTCAATCAAATACATAAATTCAGTTCTGGTTCTATCTAATGGAACTTCATATGAATTTGATTCCTCTGTGCTGTCAATGCCCTGATCAATTATAATCTCTAACCCTCTGTCTCCGAAACGACCCAACATAACTCCATTATCAGCGGTGTACAAGCCTCCGTCTACCGGTGCTTTTTCTGACGTTTCATCTACAGCTATCAGAAATGTTCCTAAGCTAGAATGCCTAGCTGATCCACCAAAAACTTCATTAATTTTAAAAACCGGCAAATATAAAAGGTCAGTCCTAGTATATGTAACCAATTTAGAATGTAAAAACGATGTATTATTGGTAAAAGCTTCTAAAACCGGGGTTTGCATAATATCCAAATCAAAATAAGCACTTCCGGAGGAATGATTTTTGTCATATAGTTCATAATTTATTTCATCATCTCCCAGCGCAAATTTTGCAATTTTAAAAGAACCGTCACCCTTGGCCATACGAAATCTGCCAGTATCAGTCAAAACAGCATCTAAAATAATATCACCAGAATTGTCTAAAAAGCCCATTTTATTTCTCCTCATCAAAGTTTATTATATAATTATAAAACTTTTTCATTTTTCACTTCTATTATTTATATGTTTATGAATAAATTTAAGATTTAAGTCAATTTTTTTGCCCGTATCCTTTGAAGTAATCCTAATTTTAAACCTTTTTGGAACTTTCTCAGAACCAAAAACTTTCTTATCTGCGGTGCCCAAAACTAAATTTGGCACATCAAAAGCACTTTTATATTTTTCAAAATTATTTTCTCTTTCGTCTATAGTCCGCTGTATTGTAGACGGCTTTATGTGAATATATCTTTTCATGCCTCTTACCGGAGAGTTCATATAGCCCTCAGAAAATTCCACAATTTTTATAGACAAGAAATAAGCTCCACCCTCATCTTCCATCTCAATTTCATAAACGGGACTGGGATAAGAGCGATTGCCATGAACATCTATTGAGCGAAACATATAATAATACTTTTTATTTGGAACTATTTTATCCAACTTTGTGGCAGATGTTGTATAATATGGCGGATCTACAATTTCACCTTCCCCTGCAAAATCTATATATGAAGTAGGTTTTTGCTCAACCCTATAGCATACATATTTATTAATTGGATCATCATTTTTAAATCTAATTTTCTCTATAATAATTAGTTCTCCAGAAGGTGAAACTACATTTTCTTCTTTTTTGGGCAATTTCTCATACAAATCTGCATCTTTTGCATCAACTATAATGGGAACTTTATAATAATCTCCAACTCCCGATTGTAAAGTGATTAAAACTTTATCATTAACATCAACTTCTGGAAAAAATTGAACCTGTGGGGCTACGGGGGGGGAATCAACAATTACACCCTCTAGCGAAGCATATGGAATTTCGGCCAATATCAGCGAAGGCCTAAAGAGAACGTGGCCAGAGGCTGCATATTTATAAATTGTATCAACTGACGAGTGGCCGTCAGGCTTCCAACCTGTTTTTGTAACCTTAACAGTGCCCTTATCATCACCGTCAAACTCATATGTATATTCTGTGCCTACAACCATGACATACGCGTATATTTGATAAAAATATTTTTTATCATATTTTACCTGTGTGTCTACCCATTCTTGAACTGCATCGCCGGATCTGTTTGGAATATAAAAATTTTGTATTGGATTTGCAAAAATTACATTTCCCTTTTTTCGAATATCTTCTGCATCATATTTTGACACCTTATATATAACTGTCTCTGCTTTCGCTAGCTTGCCTTTTTCATAAATATCGATGTAACTTCGATAATGTTCGTCGATAATCTTCCTAGCTTTGCCGGCAAACATCAATAACCAAATCTTTTTTGCAGCATCCCAGATACCCGGGTTACGTTGCTTCTGGTTTTGATCCAAGGAATATCTCCCTAAAAAAGTTGCAATGTCAATATCTTTTCCATCATATACTTCAATTGATTTTGCTCCTTTTTCCAAGACCTGTTCTCCGGTGTATTCAACTTTGTTAAATTCATTCCACCACTTTGTAACATTCCATACCCTTGCATCTAGAAAAGATAACGGATCTAAGTCGACGTCGTCTAATTGCCTGTTATTTTTATAGAGAACTCTTTCTTTTTCAACAAAATATTTATGACATGTTTTGGGAACGCCAACCATTTCAGCGCTGGAATCCGGGGCGCCCTTCCATTTCCATTTCGGGTTAACCCTTTTTGCCCATGCCATGAATGCTGGGCCCGGGGTGGGGTTTCCGTTGGAGTCTATGCATTCGCCTCGGGCCTGCTCTTCGTTGGAGCACCAGTCTGGGGCTCTCTCTTGACACTTACCAGTTTTTGGATTTTTGAGGTATCCTTCTGGACATCCTTTGTCTGCCCTTATAGCTTGAACGGTTTCGAATTTCGAGCCGGCTCTGAGCTTGAGAAATAAATTTGTCCAATTGCGGTGGGCTGGGAAGGTCTCTTCGGAAATTGTTTTAATAATGTGACCAGTGAGAGGAACATCCAGAGAGCCGGTTCGAAGCGCATCGGTAAAAGGCAAAGTAAACGCTCCATTTTTAGAGTTTGCAGGTTTTTTCCCTGTCTTCCCGGGGGTAATTTCATCACCCGGATCTGTTGGAAATTTAATTTGGGTAAACATAGGAAAAAGTTCTACATATTTTTTATAGTTTTCAATTTTTGCGGCCTCTTTAGATAAATAACCCGTATTTGAATAATTTTTGACCAACTCCTTAACTGCTTTTCCATATGTTGTTTGTTTGGCTGGATCATTTGGGGGATCAATTGGATAAAGATGCGCCCATCTATCTAAATAGGCGCCAACTCGCTTGTTAGACAAAACTGTATAAGGTTCACCCGGGTTGTTGCCTTTAGCCATAATATTCAAACTTCCGGCTACATTAATCAAATCTTCAAATCTTTTTGTCACGTTTGCCCTAAGGCTTTTTTCTTTACTCCTGTTTGTATATTCTGAATATATAACATACAAATTCGGTAAAATATTTTCTTTGATGCGTTCTTTAGAGCCTGATAGAAGATTTTCATAGTTAAGAGATTGAAAATTATATTCAAAATTTGATCTTACCATACTAAGATCACTGTCTAATATCGTAAATTTTTTAATATCCTCTCTATCATAAGGAACCTCAAGCTCAAAAGGGTGATCGTAAAAAGGGCCGGCGGTTTTTTTGGTTGTAAATTGATCAGATAAAAAATCTTGAACGTCCTTTACCTTCTTGAACTGTTCTTTTGTGAATGGGCCGGGTTGTTGAAGATGCAACTTGAAAGGTGTTACCCTATAATCTCTTACTTTGCTGGCCTCCGGCCCGGTAAATTCCATCCACCATTGTGCAGCCTGATCCGGGAGAGCTTGTTTTATAGTATTCAACTGCTTCTGCACAATGGGCCCATAATATTTTAAAAGATCTCTGCCGGTCTTTATATCCGGATCCTGCGCAAGCCATATATGTTTTGTTAAATCACGCACAGGATCCAGAACATTGTAACCAATAAAATTTGAACCTGAAACCAATTCTCGATCTACATAAAGCCTATTTTTCGAAATTGCTTCGCCTTCGATTTTTCTAGTCTCAACTTTATCACATTTGCCGGTCTTAGAATTTCGAATGTAGCCGTCCGGGCAGGACGGGGTCTCAATAATCGGTACACATTTACCGGTTTTGGGATCCAGCCTAAATTTGTCTGGACACTTTTTTTCATCTTTGCAAATAGACATGTTTTATACTTTCCCAATGGCCTTGATCATAGCATGGTTATCGATTTCCGTTAACTGATTTTTCAATGCAGGATCTTCTATATAAACCTCTGACAATAAGCCAAAACTTTGTGCTGTTGCAACTAATGTAGGCTCACCTCTAAGGAAGAAATATTTATTCATGACAGGAAGTTTTAAGCCGGCTGGAGTATCATCAGAAAGATTGATCCTACAAAGCAAAGGTCGAGTAATTTGAAGATTTTCTAAATCTCTGTCTGATATATTTTTCCAAATTGGAAATTTCATCATACTTTCATTTTCTAAATCCACTTTAAACCCTGCCAAATATTCAACATTTGCAGAAACCTTTTCTCTTAAATCAGCCTGATCCGAAATAGGAGAAATGGAATCGGATGCATTGCAGCCCGGATCTCCCTTAGGGCTTCTTATAAAGGTGCCCGACATAGCTTTCAAAAATCCTAATATATTGTGTTCTCCAACATCAGCAAACCCGCAAAAGCCTGCAGCAATTTCGGAAGCTTCCTCGAGAACTTCGTGATCGAGGATATGGAACCTATCTGCATTCTCTTCGCGGGAAAGGGAAGCTTGATTTGGACTTCCTGCGAAATCAATTGATATACCTTTTCCGCTTAATAGTTCATACAATTCATATTGTTCTGCTTGAATCTCTGCCGGCACCTCAGAATTACAATTAATTTCTTTTGGTCTAGAAATTTTTGAAATTGCAGTCCATTTTAAAACTTTTGCTTCTATGGTATCCGCGGTTGTAATCCCAATATCTAAAGGGATTTTTTCACCGGGAAGCTTAACCGCGGTTGGCGGAAGGTTGCCCTTTAAACTAAACCCGCCGGTGAATTTAGTAAGCTTACTAAATTCGAATTTAGTAAGTCCAGTTCCGCCTCCGCCGGAGAATTGATGGACTGTTGAGAAGCCTCCGGCATCGGTGCGCTTTGCGGCTGTAGTTGAGAAGCCTCCGGCATCGGTGCGCTTTGCGGCTGTAGTTGAGAAGCCTCCGGCATCGGTGCGCTTTGCGGCTGTAGTTGAGAAGCCTCCATCTGAATCTGCTCCCTGATACGGTTGTATCCCAAACCCAAATTGTGAATCCGATGAAAGATCCGAAGAATTTAACTCTTCAAACCCAGAATCATTAATTTTTTCCCGATCCCCCAAGTTTAAAAAATTGTAACCAATAAAAGGATTTGACAAAATCTCCTCTACATTATTAAAATCATGATTAAATTTTGTCAGTCGACTTATTTTTCTTCCCAAACTATTCAAAGGAGATTGTAGGCCTAGGCGATCAATCAGTCTTAAAAGCTTTTCGAGCATGTTCATAAGTTCTTGATCAAATTTCTTAATTGTTGTAAGGTTTCCTGTAAAAGGACTTATGTTATTTAATTTTTCTTTTGCCATGTGAAAATAATTATTTTCTTCAGATGAAATTAATTTCACCGCTTCAACATATTCTGAAACATAATTGACCCATGGCCGATCTCCAGTTTCCCCATAATTTGCCGCGGCATCATTAATATATTCTTTTGAAAAGTTTACTGCTTCTAGCGGATTCGTAGTAGGCAAATTTTTATCTTTTTGCATCCTTTTTCTTTTGGAATATGCAACTTGATATTCTAAATTTGTTTTATAAGCGGAGAAATTTTTCTGTATAGCAATTATTGAAGAGTATATTTCTTCGATCAAGTCCGAAGCAAGGTTTTCAAAATTAATCTCAACAGAATATAAATAATCTCCATATTCTTCCTTTGAAATATTATTATCAATTATTGCAAAATGTCTTACATCTTTATTTCCTTGTTCTATATGTAGGAACACCTCTCTTATCGTTCCATTATCGCTTCCAAGATCTTCAAATTCTCCAAACTCAGTTCCTCTTGCCCTAGCTATTTCAACCGGCTCGTTCTTATAACGATTCATATCCGAAAAATCACTTGTTGATTTGATTCTTCTTCGAGTGATTTTCATACTAGCAATTCTTGTTTTTGTTAAAAACCGCGGAGAAATATCAAATAATTCTGGTACTGTTGTAGTTTGTTTCGCTAAAAGCGACTGATCGACACTAAATATCAGTTGGCTAGTTTGGTCACTAGATTTTGCTAAATATAGTGCCCCTATGGCTGATAATTTCTTATAAGATGTTTTTAAAAGTTTTTGAATTTTTGGGCCCCTAAGTAACGGATTATCGAATCCATGAATCTCAAATGGAACCCTTGATTCGTTTAAAACTCTAGAAGATACGAGGGGTATTTCGTTTTCTTGAACATCTGTAATATATTCTGGCATATAATAATCACTTCTAGAAATTAATTGTCCATTATAACGATAGTCTAGCCACGAAAAAGACGCCGCAGTGGTTGGACCTTGCCACAAATCATTTTTAAATATATATTGTGTATTTGGATAAGCTTGACTTGAGATTCTAAACACGCGGTTATAAGGAGTAAAACTTCCTCTTTCGTAGAAAACAACCAAAGATGCTTTTCCGTTTTTAGACTTATCCGCCATTAATCTAGTCACATTAAAATCATGTTCACGAGAGAATTTTTCAAAATCAAATTCAGTACGAATTAAAAAGGCCAAAGCATCTCTATCATTATTATAATTTATAGTAAGAGGTTCATTGGGATTACCTTTATAATCATATCTAAGTATATTTAAGTTATCAGCATCAAATTTTGCTGATTCTAAGGACAGGGTGCGAATCGATAAATGTTGAGAGCGGGAATCAAACTCGTCGTCTAAAAATGTACACAAACCATCATTAATAGTTCTGTCCAATAAGTTTTGATGTTTGATTGTTATAATTTTCACACGAATATATTTCTTCATAAGGTTCATATAGGCATCACTGCCTAAATCCATATCCGGATCGAACAATTCAAATCTCAAAACAAAATCTAGGTCGACCGAGGGAGAACCTTCTTTCGAAAGCCTAGGGTTTATTTCGCTAGGTTGGCTAAATCGAATATTGGGGAGTATTAGTTCCAAAGATTGTTCAAAGACCAAAGGATCAAAAAGCTCTTCATAAACAAACGACTCCTCCAAAGACCTTTTTAATATCTCTTCATCCTTCGTCAAATTTCCGGAAAAATCTGTTGCCGCGCCAAATAAGTCAACATTTGATGCCTGTTGGTCAAACTGATCCAAAGGCATCCGATTTAAATCTTCCGCAACATGCTCATGTTGTTGAAACTGTATATTTTCTTCGGCTGATGCAGGGTCTCGCGACCGGTCTTGGCCCGGGCCGGATCCTCCGTTGCCGCCATATCCGCTAATAGACATTTATTAACACTCCTCCTCTTTCGCCACGTCTGGGAATCGGTATAAAGGCTGTTCTCCCTCTTTGAAACGATCCTCTGAAACATCTGCGCAGCCCAAAAGTCTCTTTGAATAGATTTGACTTGGATTATCCGATGGGAGAAATGAACATAACAAGTTCCTATCAATTTCATTATCAATAAAAAGATCAAGGTAATATTCAACATGATCTTCTTCGTATCCAAATCCATGCAACTGATCATCTATTTCACTATAATATCCATCTTCTTTAATAATATCTTCTTGATCTGAATAGTTTTTTTCGAAAAAATATAAAGGTTTTAAAACTTGATGATTGTGCGGGTCCGTAGATTCAGGATCTCTAACCTCAAATACTTCAATATCAAATTTTTCTAAACCCGATTCGGCATTAAGCTCCTCTATCTCTAAAATTATTTCATCTTCATCCATCTCTATAAAAGATTTATCATCAGAAAATAATATTTTACTAACAACTTCTCCCTGTTGTGTTATGACAAGCGGAAATGCGTCATCGCATTCTTTGTCTTCGTTATTTTTAGTAATATTGCTAAATATTACGCTTTCTGTTCCATCTAGTTGCGCAGGAGCATTTTTGGCTGTTGTGGTAAATCGAATCCCTTCCATGTCTAGTTGAGGAATCCTTAGATTAACTTCTTCATTTTGACTGCCTGTCAATATTTGCTTTGCTGAATTAATTTTACCCTTTAAAACTTTTATAGAAAAAGCGGGGGAATATTTAGAAGTTGTTGAAGTTCCAATCGGAAGCCCCAAAGCATATTCTCTTTCATATGTAGAAATTTTCAGAGGTATGTGTTCGGGATTTTCAACCTTTCCTATTCCGGAAAGGGCATTGATTTTATCGCCTTTCATTTCTACGCCTGAAAAAATATGTTGTAAATGTGTTCTAGGAGTCTCCTCTTTAATTCTTTTGCTAGTTAAATTTGAATATTCAACATGTGAACCGGACACATTACTGCCATCATATAGAACATCATCATCAAAAAAAGCATAATATTCTGGTTTAAATCTTCCGGTGCCCAGAAGCGCTTTTCCATATTGCGTTAATTTAATATCTAATACTTCTTCTTTTTTGTTAAAAAATGTCATTTATTTTCCCAACTTAAACTGAGCCCGTATGTTTAAATTCAATTTCTGCTCCAATATTTGCCAACTCCACAAGCGAGCAAAAATCATAAGGCCAATTATAATTATATTCTGGTTGCTTTTCCTCTAGGTCAAACTCGAATTTAAATCTTTTGTCATCTTGAGTATCTGCTGTAATATTATAATAGCTTTTTTCTGCTTTCTTCTTAACTTTAAATACCATCCACTGCAAATCTGTTGGCATATCTTTTCCATGGAAAAATTCATATAGCTTCAAATCATGCGCGAAGGTGTCGCTCTCTCTTTCTATCTTTTTCATGGGTTTTGCCATAACGCCTTGCCAAATATCTGCCAAATCTTGTGTATCAAGCTCTGTCGAAAATTCAAAAATATAAGCCACGTATGGAGGGATTGCGCCGGACTTTGTATCTAATTCGCGAATATTAGTATTCGCTAGAACATTCATCTCAAAGGTGTCAAAGTCCATAAATGGAGGAAAATAATATTTTTTCATTTTTTCAATCATTTTTGAAATGCTAGTTTGCGGTATATCTAAGGAGGCGCCATATTGACCTTTTTCCACAGCCGGGATGCCGGTAGAAATATTACTTTTTTGAGTAAAATAAATATCCGGATTAATTTTTATAAAATTTCTGCCCGCTATCGTAACCGTGTCATTTGTTTTTCTCTCTAGGAATGGAACTGCAACAATGGCCTCCTCAATTATAGTAGAGTCTGCCAATTCTCCAATTCTCTTATCATCATATTTAAACCCACATACATCAATCAAGGATCCAGTATCAGAAAGATTACGCCAATCTTTATAAGTATCCTCTAGAGACATAAAAATACCCTCATCAGAGCCCGAAACAATATCTCCATAAGTCATCCACATTCCTTTGCCCATGGGAGTTGCCTTCGAAGCCGTTGGGAGAGTGGGGGGGGAATCTGCAAAGTTTAAAGTTGGGCATTCATATTTAGTCGAAATTACCCATCGATCCAAATCTGTTCCTTCTGGCTCTGAAACTGATATTGGATTGCCTTGAGGGTCAAACTTCACTTTCTTTTCCCTTGCAATACCAAATATATTCAAGGATGAATCAAGATGCATTTGACTAACACGCGCAGTATCGGATGGGCTGAATGCCTCTAGACCGTCACCGGTGGATTCTCCTCCAGTACCGGCTAGAGAACCTGTAACGGGAGGATTCGTGACGCGTTGGTTTGAATATGTAACTGTCTGTTCTGCACCGGCTAAAATTTCGTCGAGAGTATATTTTCTAGTCGATGATGGAGTAAATCTCAATGTTGCTTTTGCGTCTCCATAAAAATAAGGAGGAGTAACATGAGCATATGCAGGATCTGCACAATTATATGCCCTATTATCTAATTTTCCTGTTTTGGATAATTGCGCTATTGAACATGTCATCATCGGATATCCAAAATATCTCCCATCATAAGTCTTTATCGGAGTACCAGCGATACCTCCCGAAGCAGGAGTATTAAAATCAAAAGATTTGATCATGTCAAAGCCATCGGTTTTTTTAAGCTTGATTGTCATATAGTATGCAGTGCCGGCTTCCAAGGATTTCCAGCCTTTCTCCGGCTTTGAATAAAAAGATTTTAATTTTTTATCTTTTAAAAAGAATTTAACACTTTCTCCCAAGAAATTGTTCATTGCCATGCTATACATTGGCTTTTTTGTCCCAGTCCATCTAATATTTGGATAATTGAACCCATTTCCATTGATATCCGATGAACCGGTATATCCCAAAATATAAGTTGGCGCAACAAAATGTATATTTGAACCGGTTGGCAAATTAAAATCAATTGCATCCTCGAAAGACAACCTAAAATGCGGCTTTTTAACAACTATGTGGTGAGAAGTACTAAGCTTTCCAGAATAGACATGTCTTGTAATACCGCTAGCAAACGAGGCAGAAGTCATTGAACTTGTATAAATAGGGAAATCAACTGCCAAACCTGATTTTATGGTATTAAAAACTACTCCCGGCATGAAAAAAGGCTGAAGGAGTGGCGACAATTTCTGTCCTTTGCTTCCAGAATTTAACAAAGAAGTGGAGCCGGCTCGGATGTACGGCCCAACAGATTGGGACAATAATTGAGCCAATTGGACTGTTCTCAGAACTGGATAAAATCCATTATAAGGTAATAATTTTTTTATGGCCTTGCACGTTAAAGAAACTCTACTGGGCTTTATATGGGAACTCTCGTGATCTTTTTTAATATCACAAAAATGCTTCATAAAGTCGCTATGCATATAGGTTTGCCAAAATGGTTTATTAAAATTCCCCGATTCATCTGCACTTCCTGAATATAGGGCACCTTCTAATCTAAAAAATCCACCCTCTCTATCTGCATGTGATAAAAAGTTTCCACCTTTTTTGCTGACATAATATTCCATGTGATCAGAAATTTTAAACTCTGGGATAATCGTATAATCTTTTCCCAAAGCTCTTAAATCGGCAGAATAATCAGCATAAGAAGCATACCATGGATCTTTGCCGGACTGTTTTGCCACTTGCCATGGTATTACAAACTCTGTATGCTTTCCTAAGTACGGGGTCCAGCAATATTGAGGACTAACTGTGTGATATTCATTAACGTCGTCGGCGCCAATATCCGGATCGTATGGTAAGCTTGCTGTTGTATCTGTGTTTATATAGAGTTTCACATTTGGATCTCCGAATTGTCTTATGATCCCGTGATTTATAAATAACGCTTGCTCAAGTGCAGCACCTTTCCCGGTGAAGCCGGCCCATAACTGCGGATGAAGCTCCCCCCACGCAGAACCAGAATCCGCATCGAAAGAAATTCTATTTGGAATAGGATATTGATAGCCTCCCAATGTTTCAACTGATGCGCTGGGGTAATAAGCAACATCCAAAGGCCAAACCGAAAAAGGGCCTCCTAACAATTCATCAATTATCTCGAGATTGTTAAAGCCCACCGAATTAGTAACATCCGATGCGATCGGATCTCCGAAAAAACCAAAGCCAGAAAAAATACTCCTCTTGCTTGGGCCGGCCCAGAAAGTTCTTCTATACAGCGGTGAACGCCCTATATAATTTCTTCTTTCCAAATTTGCTTGACCGAAGGCGCCCGGTTCTTCGACATAACTTGTGCGACTACGAACTTTGTTAATTCCATGGAATTTTTCTTTTGGATATATGTTTTCTCTATAGACCAAAGAATTAAAAGAATCAATCGCGTTGGTACCAAAATTACGAGAAGAGCCAATATATAAACTTTTTAATTTATCATATGCCTGCGCAGTCTTCGGCCGATAGCTTAAACGATCATTGATCTTTTCATTACCAAAAGAAGAAATATTATTACCATAAGCATGTTTGACGATAACTTGTGTATTGTTAGTTTTCAAATCATGAACTAAGGGCCTGTATCTAGTAGAAAAAACCGGTTCAATATGCTGAGTTTGAGTATGATTTTTTAAATAATAAATATTTCTTTTGCCATTAGAAACCTCGATAATTTCTTTTGGAGGATCTACAATAGAAAAAATGTTGTTTTTTCTGTGATATCTATTTACAGGGCCCTCTCCTCCTCTTATTTGTTTAAAAATAGGCCAGTTATAAGGCCCATTTCTGTGCAAATTCAGCGCGTTTAAAGAGTGTGACAAGCTAAGGCCATTTTTTATTATGTGTTGGTGGGTATAGCCGGATAATCCTAAAGCTGAGCTTAAAATATTTTGAGATGATGTTACAGGATCATATATTAGTGCATTCAATCCAGCAAAGTCTACTTTAACGCTGGCAGTGGCAATTTCACTAGAAGTTAAATAGGAAATACCGGTTTGATAATCATCATATGAAGCCGATGTATACCCGGTAAATGCGGAAGATGTGGCATAACAAGAAGCATTAATCCACGAATATTGTAAATCACTCCTAGGAATAGGACGCTGCACATACCAATTATCGTAATTATAGGTTGCAACGGGAACGGCTCCATTTTCTGCACTTGGCTCACCGCCTTTGATAATTTGTAATCTATTTCGATATATCTTGTGGTATGAAGCTGTTGCACTAGTTCTATACCAGCTTCCCGTATGATTGCCAAAAGAAGAAAATCCAAAAGGCCCTGCATGTTGGGTTAATAATTCCCTTAATGGCCCTCTAACTGATAAATTTCTATACGGAAGGGCATTATACACAGAATATTCTGCGGCCTCTAGATCCAAGAAACCTATAGAATTTACTTCTGGGCCACCGGGTGCTGAAAATCTTTCGACGAAAACAGATTCATTTCTCTTTCTGATAGGCACTTTAAAATTGACAACACCTGCAATATTGCTAGCTGTGGTATACGAATAAGAAATTCCTCCGCTTAAATTAAATTCTTTATTATTATATCGGCGTCCGGACGTTTGAACTATTTCATAGTTTTTTGTATAATTGCCCAAGGTCATCGAGCCAGTAGAAGTTTTAATATTTCGAATATTTACCGGTCTTTTCGCGAATTCGTCTCTATAATTTCTAAAATATGCAGCTCCTGTTTGAGGATAATTGCCTCCATCTGGACCACCCATAGGATAATCCGGGCCCACCACTCCAATCGCGCCACTATGCTTCAGGCTGGAGCCGGCTAATACGCCCACCAAAACTTTAAACGCTTCTGACCTATTATTCCATGTATCCGAACCTAAATTAAGATCAATATGCCTATGCTGTCGTCCTCCGACGTGTTTTTCAGTAAACGGCCCTTGCATTGGAACTTCTTTGTCATTTCCATATGTATCGTGATGAAGATTTGTCAATTGAACTCCAGACATAAAACCTTTTACAATGCTTAAATTATATCCAGTTGTAACCGATGAGCTATACAAATTAAAAGGAAATAATTTTTCACCGGTGGAAGTTCGATATGAACGTTTGTTGACTTCAATAACTTTTGTTTTATATTTTAACTGATTTCTGTCATACACTCCTTCTTTTTGCGCAATACCATTAACTGGGCCGGGAACTGGATGCTTTTGGGCATCTTTAGTTGGCATCCCATATGTATCTTTGGGTTTTTCTGCGTCTTCTTTAAACGCCAATATCACATTTTTGGGAATTTTTGAAGATGGAATAATGGGCCCAAATATTTCGGTAATGGGTTTTAAATAATCTAAATTTTTGTTATTAGAAAAGTTTATCCCCCCATGAATAGGTGAATTCCTTGTATTCAAAACGAATCGATAGGGGGTTGTCTTTATGCGATCTAAGACTTGCCTCTTGATATCATATATTTTTTCCCTATCGCTAGTAATGTTTCCATCTGACGAAGATAAGTTTGGATGCGTCGGTATCGATCTTTGATTCCACCATAAGCTATTTTTGTTTTGTATAAAGCTTGTTGGATGATGACCTTCGCGCCAATTATAACCTAACTGCCATACGCCCTCTACACCCGCCTCAGTGGCTTCTTTTTTGTTAACCAAGGGGAATTGGTGCTGAACCTTGTTTCGTTCCAATACGTGGCTCTCTATGGTGTTCCAGACGCCATGAGAAAACTTTGCGGATGCTGGAACTAATTGCATGATCATTTCACTGAGTGCATCGTCCAACCATTTATAAAATTCATAAAATCTATCAAAATCTGCTTCATTTTTAACATTTTCAAAAAATCTTTGCCTGACCTTTGCCAAGCTCTTATATTCAGATCTGTATTTATAAACTGGATCTCCAATCAAATCATTAAAAGCTTTGACGGAAGAGAATGTTTTCAATATTTCCTCTGAAATATTCTGATACATACTTTTTTCTATTGCAAACAAATATTTTGAAGGTCTAGAGCTTTTAGTAAAAAGATCATCATCTCGTCTCAATATTTTAACCATATTTGAGCTATTAACGAATTCAGGTAATTTTTGTTTTGTCGTAGAGATATGCCGATTGTCAACTGAACTCGTGGATGAAGCCAAAAAGAATTGGCCGCGGCCGGTGTGTCTGAACTTTGTCGAACCTCCATACCAATCATATCTTGTGCTAGCGGCGTTTGAAGAACCAGAAGATACATCTTCAACAAAAAATCGCCCTGATGCATCCGAACTAGTAACTTGTGAAAAATTCCAATATAACGCCAGTGTTTCAGCTTGGGGTATATAATTGCCTGATAACGAAGCTGGCATCAAATGAGCACTTTTATATGGATTTTCTCGTCCGTAGTTTTCGAAAATCTTAACATGGGCTTGAATAGAGGAAGTTGGAACAAAGTCGGCCCAATGCCTAACAGATCCCAATTTGACATCTGTGGATTTTAAAACACTCCCTGTGAAATCTTGCCTATGGGCGCCGGCATACAGTCTTTTGTGGGCTATTGCAAAAGGCTTTCCCTTGGCATTTGTCAAGCTAGCCGTAATTAAGAATTCATTGTTTACAGTAGTTGAGCCGCTAAATTCTTTTGTGACCTCATCTAGGACGACATTGACACCGTAAAATTCTAGATCATATTTTTCACCCGATCCAGAAGTTCCTATCATTCCGCCGGCTGCTGGATATTTTGCAGGCTTAAACCTAACAGCAAAATTCCATTTTTGATTATCGTATACGCCTTTATAAACGCTACTGGTTAATACAATCCCAGAATTCCCGGCCGGATTTCCCGGACGCACTCCGTGAACAGAACTTGAAAGCATAAAGTAAACATCAGCTGATCCGGTATTACTCATTACGCCTTTTTTGATTGCATAAACTTGAAAGTTCGCGCTATCAGCAACATTCCAATTTAAAGAAGATTGTACTTCTGTTCTGTCTACCGTGTGCATGCCGAACAAAGAAGACGTCACAAAAGACGTATTAAAATAATGTTTTGAGTCAATGCCAAATTTTCTTGGAAATAAAAATTCTGCTTCTGTTGTAAAAGGTATAAATTCTGTATTGGTGATTCCACCGCTTAAATAGCTTTTTGTATTTGTGCTATCTCCACTAGCTGTCATCTGATAAACTGTAGCGGCAAAATGATCCGATTTGTTAAAATCAATATACTTTTTCTTTTTTGATATCGAAGTTAAATTATCTCTAAATTCATAACTTGTGTTATCTGCATATAAATTTACCTTAATTAAATCTTCATCTATTCCGAAACATCTTATTAAATTTCGAAAAGACTTTTCAGTTCCCTTTGTTTTATAAATATACGACAAATTATTGTAAATATTTTGATATATCTGATTCTTTACGTTGTACAGGTTATCAGAAAATAATCTTTCTTCATTTCTAGAATCAAATTGTTCTAAAACAGTGGCATCTGCCATGATCTCCGGAGCTATAAATCCGGCAGATTCCAGCAAACGGCTTGCAAAAGGAAGAGGTTTATATTTTGAATTATAATTAATATTTTTTACATTAGTCAAAGACTCAATCTGTAAATGGAGAGAATCAAAATAACTAGACATAACCTGTGCCAGATTTTTGAGGACGCCCCCTTCTGACTCGTCTTCTTCCGATATCCATGCTGGCAAACTATAATAAATACACGCATTGTTTGTTCGATCATGTGCAGAGCCTGAATATGCTAAAGCCGTTCTGAGGTTGACCACATCCGGATGAAAAGAATATATGATCGGGTCTTTAAATTCTGCCAAAGAGGCTGAAGACTGTACAATGGCAGAGCCTGTGCTCCTAGCTCCGGCGGCATATCCGGTCCAGACACCGTTTGTAACACGGCCGGAATAGTCTAATACAACAGCATCCACGCTAGAAGTTGTTGTTATTCCTTCGTTGAACTTATAATAAACTCCCAGATCTGTATTTTCATCTTCTGAATTTGAGCCGCCGGCGACGTCAGAAAGATAATATCTTTTAATTTGTTTTTCGCTTCTTGTAGTTTTCCAATATCTGAATTCGTCCAAAGAGGCAGATAGTTTTCCCCACCCCTCGACAATGCTTGCATTTCCACCGCTTGGAGTAGTTCGAAGCGCTCCAATATTTGCAATTAAAGAGCCGGTAGAAACTTCTTTAAATCCTGTACTTAAAACTTTCGTATCGTTTAAAGTTCCGCTAACATAAAACTTTATTGTTGTTGTGTCGCCACTGCCAGTTTGTTGAAAACTGAAAGCATAATGTTGCCACTTGCTATTTGCAACTGTTGCTTTAACTAAATTTTGTCCGATTCCCAATCTTTGTGCGTTAGAACTGGAAACCGTGTGGGAGCCGGCAGTGGCGGTGCCGCTTAACAATGTTACCCTAAATGGAGAATTACTAGCTGTACAGTCTAACTCTATAGTTAAACGGCCATGGCCAGATGAACCGGTTGCAATTCCGTTCCATAGATCAAAAATAACCTCTCGTGCTGTATTCGTGGTTGTGCTATATCCTCTTTTCTTCATCCAAAATTCAACAGTTACGCCGGCGCTTGAAGAGCCATTTGTTCCGCTTAAATTGAATCTCAAATTTGAAGTTCTGTTTTTAGATGCTTTATAGATATTAGAGTTCGCGAATCGATTTTTATATTTTCGGACAGATCGGGTGCCCTCGGGGTCAAAACCGGCGTTTGGACCTCCCTTGATTTGGATAAACTCTTGTTTTGAAGCGCTTCCATACCCCTGAACTAATGTACTTTCTCCGCTATAATTGTAGCCAATATCCACAAACCCATTGGTTCGCGGATATTTATTCTTAAAAACCCATTTGTCCAGAAACGAAGAGCTAAGATCCCACAATACTTTTTCGCGGAGGGAACCATCATACGGATAAGTTTTATAAATTCGGTCAACTGAATCTTCATAATATTTCTCGGCCAAACCATATTTCGCAAAATTTGAAGCGGTTCCAAAGTCGACATGCGGCTCAAATCTATCTTTTTGCCTAACATAGTCTTTTATAAACCTTGCAGATTCAACTTCTTTTCCTATCTCTTCTAAATTTTTTGAAACCAAAACTTTGTTTGATTTTTCTTTTTGGAAATATTTTTTGGAACCCATGTTTTTAATCCGTTATTTTGTTTTTTCAACTCTAAATTTAAAAATATTTGGCTGCTCTATCCATGAACCAACTGCCCCGTTATAATAAGCAAATTTTATACCGTAAGCATAATCTGGTTCCAAATGGGACATGTTAAAGTCAAAATAATTCCCAGAAACATCATATGACATCATTGTATGCAATGTTGTACTGGACGTTCCAAAAGGCACAACCACATAATCATCAGAAACTCTAAAAATTTGATAAGAGGCACTATCGATTATATTATTTTCTATTTTTTTCTTCGCTACTGAATAAATAGTTGGGCTCCAATCTTTTGGTCTGGTATAAAGCCTAAAACGCGCAGTCTCGTTATTAAAATATACTTTTCTTAAGTTAGATATATTTGATATATACGACTGGGCCGGGTTGTGAGAGGATGCCAAATGCTTTTTAATCGTGAAGCTTCCTGTATGATATACCGGGGTTCCTGATTTGCTGTGCCAGACATCGAACGAACTCGTGGTGGAAGAGGCTGTCATAGCAAAAGAACAAGAATAAATACCAGTTGAAACATAACTACCCGTTATTATTTTTCTCTGGGTAGATGTTACTCCTCCTCCGACTGGCAATGTTATTTTTTTTGAAGTTGAGTCTACAGAAGAACCAGAATAGATGCTAACATAAATTCTTTTTGTTCCTATGCCCGGGATGTTTCTCAGTTGTCCACGATAATAATTGTATAAATAAAGTTGATTTAAATTTTCAGTTGTCGTAAGCAAAGAGCTACTAAAATAAAAGCTCCCTCTATCATCTTTTCTAGAATCGTTCCATCGAGCTTCAATTACCGGTCGTTTAAAGAAAAACTCTGATTTTCTTCCAAAGAATCTCTTTGTATAATAAGATCTCTTAGAGCCACTTGGGTTAAAAAGTATCGCGTTATCAGAACCGGTCGGAGACTGTGTTGAGCTAGAAAAATAAGCTTCTTGTGAAGCGGTTAGCATGATCCCCAGTCCATATCTACGGCCTCTCTTGTTTGGCAATACATTTCCGGCGCTGTGCATCCACTGCTCCACTAAGGTTGTAACATCTAATTCCAAATCTTCGGTACCGCCTTCAAAATATTGAGTGAAAGAGGAAGAAAGATCTAGATGATATTTTCCCCCTGCGGTGTTCCAACGTGCAGTGGTTGAATTGCTACCAGAGCGATAAATCCAATTTGAGCCAGTCACATTATGGGTAAGATCTGAATAGTTTTCCATATCTTTCCCCGATCCTTCGTGCCATGATTGAGATACTGCGGCCGCAACCAAAGTGTATTTCGTTGGTGTAGTTTCGCCATGCGGCACATTAAACATTTTTAAATAAAATTTAACGCTTCCAGATGCAGGAATTGAGCTACCACTTCTATCAGTTTCAATATCTGAAACGGGAAAATTGATCAAAATCCTAGACAACTCTTGGCTCAAGGCTGTACCTTCCCCGGAAGAACCTGAAGCTTGTCCATATATAGAAAAAACTTCCAATATATCGGAAGCTCCCATATTTGAACCAGTGCCCCTAGTTATAAGATTTGACCTAAAGGCATTTGTAATAGTATTATCTGCATCAGCAGTATATCTTTTAATAGCCGCCATTATTTAATGACTCCTTTAATATCAGTTTCGGGATATTTTATTTCAAAAATAGCATTTTTTGGTATGCTAATATACCTGCCATCGGATGATTTTCTTTTTTGTAAATCAATCGTCAGATCCGAATAAAGGCCCGTTGATTTTTCAACAACTTGCACGTCCACAACATCGATTATGCCGTCGACATCTTTTAAAATTTTGTAAATATCGGTTATATAAAATGGTTCTCCAACATCACCAAGTATTGAAAATTCCTCCCTTAACGCTTGAATCGATGAATCTAAAATATCATATTTGTTGCTTTCTCGATCTGCCATGGCAGTAAAATTGATTCCAATATTAATAATTTTAGCATCTAAAATGTCAATAGTATCGTTAATCATCCTATATTGATTTAGCCAAGTTTTTAAGTTTTCTTTAATTGCATTATTTGCTGTTACTAAATTTCCTTCTGAATTTTCGGCCAATACATAAACATTTAAGTTTCTCTTAAGAGAATTTGCATCTCTAATTATTCGCGTCCTTTTAACTGCTCCAAATTTAGGGGGCATGGAATAGATTAGGGATTTATAATCTTGTTCAGTAACTGCCCGGTTCTGGGCGGAAAATGTGCCCATGACCCTTTGTTTGAGTTCATCAGAATCGGGAAGAGAGATATCTCCCATTATTGGCTGTTCGTTATCACATTCTATAGAATTCAAGACATCTAAAGCAGATCCCTTATCTAAAACAGTATCATCTTCAAAATCAAGAATTGGATCTAAAACTTCAATCACTGTTCCGGCTGCGGCATTGGCAATATCAGAACTATTTGTTCTATAAACGATATCTAATGTAGTATTTTCTGGTGCTATTCCAAATTTGTCAGAACTTAGAAGCTTCGAAGGATCGAAAGAATTGTCGGAAACATAGTCTTTTCCGTGGATCTCAAGGATAGTTTTACTTGGATCAAATAATTTTTCAGTCGTTGTTTCCGTCTCGTTTTCAGAGCCATGGCCAAATTGTAGAAAAAATGAATTTCCATCAAAATCAACAATAAATCTTCTAGGCACTACAAAAGGTTTTAATAAAGAAACCCTGTCTCCGGAAAAATTGCCTCGATTTGAGACTGAACGGTAAACAATGTTTTGAGACAAGTTATCAACTTCAAAATATTCATTTCCCTGAGCATCAAAAACAGATACCACTTCTGAAAAATCTGGATCTGGAATTTCAAGTTTTAAAAATTTTTCAAAATTTCCTATTTCAATATTTTCTATATTTAGTTCTCCAGAAACAACTTGTCCATGAGCTTTAACTGCAAAAGAATCTGGAAGGCCGGTGGAAGAATCAAAAGATGCAACAACAATTTCATTCTTAGGGTCGCTAAAATATACATCCTGAACTAGTGTGAATCTTCCGCCGGATGTTGAACCAAATTCGCTACCTTGTCTCAAAATCGGCATATATTTTGTATCAGGGGATGCCCCTGTCGACGAAGCGGGGATTACCGCATAAAAAGATAAAATTCCATGAGCGGAAGGGTTTCCTCTTAGCTTAAATCCCATTTGACGACCTAGTTTTAAAACATTTTCAAATTCAAGGGCAGTGTCTAGAAAAGTTTCGTTTGCTTGATAGTCTAGATAAAAAGACAGCATATCACCAACGTAAGATACCGTATCTAACATGAGAGAACCAAATCCAGCCTCATTGAAATCCTGATATGTATTTGGATAATATCTCTTAGCATGTTCCATTAAATCATTTCTAATCGTTTCAAAATCACGACTAGTATATTTAATCGGTACATTTCTTTTTTTCTTTTTTGTATTGTAGATTGCCATTTTTATAATTTTCCTTAATTTATATCCCCTGTGATATATCCAATTCATCAACGTAATCAAGCGGTATTACTTCATATATAACTTTCATGTCTAAGCGATTAGGATCTGCATTTTCACTTGAAGCCTGTTGCATAGATACATCCACTATGGAAACAAAGGGCATATATATTTCAACTTGTTCGTGGATTTTTGATTTAATGTCACCCATCATTTGTACAGTTTGGTTGGAAAAGAGAAATGATTTCAAGCCAACTCCAAAATCAAGATCCATAATGCGTTCACCGGGAACGGTTAGCAATAAATTCTTTAAATTTTGCTTAACCAAGTCCTTATGTTCGGTTATCTGCCCATAAAACCCATCAGTTGAGTCTGGATTTAGGGGAAGTTTTGGTGATAAGCCTCTCATATATATCGCTCTCCTTTAATAATAATTATTATAATATTATTTTTTACTTCAAAGGTATTAATATTCTTTGAGCATTTTCATCCTTTAATTCTCCTAAATGCTCTTTTCCTTCCATGTAAACACCATTCGAATGCAGATGATAATATCCTACATATTCCTCTCCAGTTTTTTCAACAACAAATTCGGCGCCGGTTGAATAATCGCTCATTACAATTCCACCTTTTGCCGGCTCTTGTCCGAAACTATATTCGTCAGCACAAACTTGCAACTGCAAAGCCTTTGAAAATTCTGAAGCGGCGCCAAGGTTGAACCCCGTTTCAAGTTCAATTTTGTCTCTCAATTTTGCATTAGCCAAAATTCTTTCTAAGATATCATCACCCAAAAAGGTTGAAATCGTTAAATAAGCCCAGCCGAGGGGAGTTGGTAAGATAGGAACCCCAAGTGCTCCAAACATAATGGCGGCAGAAGGTATCCAAACTGGCATATCAGGAATCTTTTTCACCTCTTTCGCTAAATCGATCAGCCATCTGGCTGCATCTAAAGCATCTTGTTGACTTTTATTCAAAGGATCTGATAGTCCTCTTCCGGCGCCCTCGGCCATTTCTGCCATGGCTATGAAAGGCTCTGCTTGATTTATAATATCTTTCTTAGTACTATTAACAGACCTTGCAATAAAAGCAGCCGGTGCAACATTAGGATCATAACTCTCTATCAAGCCCTTAAGCATTAAAACTGGTGTCATGGCGGCCATGGCGGCGATAGGAAACAATCTATCTCCCAAGTAGTCATTCGGATCTATTTTCGGGTTTTGAACATTGCCCCTTAAAATTCCCACATTTCCGCCGGCTTCCTTTAATCTTCGATCTTCATAATCTAATTCTCCAACATTTTCCAAGATTTGACTTATATTAAAGATATTATTTTTAACTGAATTAAATAAGTCTGTAATATTTGTTGTGGCCCTGTTATACAATATATTGTGAACAGCCAATGCATTCATGTGGGTAGGGATAGGAAACAAATACTTGAACAAAAGATTATATTCTAGGGAATTCATCATCTTTTCTTTTAATTTTGGAAAATAACACTCTTCATATTGCGGCCTAAAATTAAATGCTGAAAACTGCCC
>Ga0080013_1001839_pt1 | contig 26833 bp, 33 predicted proteins | sample ETNvirenome_6_85_FD_69236 | JGI IMG/M metagenome (GOLD analysis project Ga0080013, IMG submission 69236) | Marine viral communities from the Pacific Ocean - ETNP_6_85 (SPADES assembly) (version 2) | ecosystem: Environmental > Aquatic > Marine > Oceanic | place: Pacific Ocean | collected 2013-06-19
ATCAAACCGCCCGGCATGGGGCGGTATATACCCCCTCTCAGAGATAAACGAAACGACCCGGTGGGCCTCCGAGCAGGTCTGAGCAACTTTGGAGATACCAGATCACATGTCCTCCCGTGCTCAGATTTCCACAGAGATGTTCGGCTGCCTGCCCTCAGAGATGTTCGGATATATACTAAAAAGACCCGGTCAAGATCCGGGTCTTCCTCCCAGTTCCGCAGATGTGTTCGGAGATGTCAAGTAGCCGATTTATTTCAAGATACTCCCAGAGATCCTCCGAACATCTCTGATGATCTCCCATCAAAAGTAAAAAAAAGTAAAAAAATGCCGTTTGCCCGATATATGCAAAAAATACATGCATATAACCTGGTAACGCAAGAAAGAATTCTTTTTGCACATCTCTGCACAATTGATCGATCTGTTTGAACAGTTCCGAGGGTTGCCCCGGCAGCCCGGCAAGGACTGCAAACATATTAGAAATTAAAAATGAAAATGAAAAGGATCCCTCCCGTGCATATACATATTATAGCAAATATACAGAGGAGTGTCAAGTCGTTATGCCGAAAAGTAAAAAATTTGATATGGTAAGAGTTATTTGGATCGATGCAGAGGAACACGGAGAAATCGGTTGGAACTCCCTCCCAGCACAACTGAAATATGCAAAGAAACCTGTCCCCGAAATGCACTCCATCGGTTTTGAAGTGTTCCGAAACGAGAAACACATTGCACTGCTCAGTAGTATTGGGGATAAAGAATGCAGTACTGTTGAGAAGATTCCAATCGCATTCGTGATCTCCATCGAGAAACTTGTCCTAGATGAACGGACAAAATAACGCCTGGTATATCGCAGAGATCCCCTATTTACTTGCATATTTTAATGTTTGGCTAACACCCCACAATCCCCCACAAATACCCACTAAAAAACCCACTGACATATTCATCAATGGGGTTTATTAGTATACATTAAAAGTAAAAAAAAGTAAAAAAAAGTAAAAAAACCTTTTTATTCTATAGAGTATCTACTTCTTGAAATGCTTGTGATCCTGTTTCTCGTTCATCTTTCTTTCGATGTTTCTTTATACTTTCCCTCGTTTGCTTTTCATACGGGTTAGTCTTTCCCGGCTTTTCTCTACTCGTTTCGACCCAACCAGGTAATTGCCCTTATTATACTTATTATAAAGTTCTCTCCCTCTTGGAGATTTACTTAACTTGTCCTTCATAATGTTTCTTGATTTGACATTTTTGTTAATTGTCCATCCCTTCGCAGATTCGTGTCCACTCGGTTCAAAAGGACTTCCAAATGCCTCTAATACTGCATCTCTCAATGCAATAAGGTCATAAACGGCTTCCATGATTTCTTCATTAGTGGTAGATTCATTAAAATTTCCATTGAGTGCGGAATCAAAGAATTCTTTTACGGGTTTCCAATCGTGATAAGATTTCAACCCTGCCTCGTAATAATACTTATTAAATGATTGTTGTACCATGCTGGTTCTCCTTTGTGTATACTATGTATCACCTAAGTTGTTTTAATCTTTTCTCTGGTATTCCTAGACCAGAGATAATAGTATACAATCGCAGACTTTCTTTGTTGTCCTCATAGATTCCTCTGTGTAGTGTTGCATTAGGGCAAAGACTTGCAAGAGTATCAAAACCGTATGAAAGACTATCCATCAATCCCGGAGTATTTTCCATGATGTCCTTACTTCCTACTGCAATACATGCCGCAACACTTGCATCAGATAGTTCGACATCTGTTAGTAGTGTCTTTTCTATGTTAGATTTGATTGCAGACGATACCTTTTGTTCGTCATCAAACTCATTTAGTTTTGCAACACCCATCACCAGAACACCACCGCCTCGGATTACCGAAGAATAGTCAGTAGGGTCGAAACTCGTATATGGACTCGCATTCTTTGTGAGTACATTGAATACATGGAACAATCCTGATATAGTATTATTAATCTTAGGCCAAAACTCTTTTACTGTCAATCCCTTGTACATTTTCTCTATCTTGGAATTGTCAATAATAAGAAGTGGCGATATAAGTTTATTTTCCGCACACTCTCCTACCACTTTCAGTACCTCATGTGCATTTGCAGATACCTGTGGACTTGTTGCTTCTCCCCTTGTAGGAAGGGACATGACTACACCCACTCGTTTTTCTGGGTCATCGTGTCCGATGTACTTCATGTACTTCTTTGCAACTTCAACAAGAACCAATACAGAACCACTTCCCGAACCACCACCAGCACCAACACAGACAAATACATGGTCTACATTGTTACCGTATGTTCTCCGCATGAGGTCAAATACATTTTGTTTGTATTTATTGGCTGCCTCGTTTCCCTTTTCCATGTCTTTTCCTGCACCCTGTTCACCAACATCAAGAAGTAACTTCTGTTCAGTCGGTAGTTCTAGTGTGTCTAAGTCATGAGTAGATGTGTTTACTGCAATACATTTCTTGTATCCTCTATCATAGAATGCCTTTGCAATTCTACCACCACCTTGACCCGAACCAATCCATGCAAATGTCTGTGAACCGCCTGATTCATCTTCTATTGCAGTTTCTTCTTCTTCTGGAATTTCGTAGTCTTCCAAATCAATGTCTGGAATGTCAAGGTCTGGGATTTCTGGGGTTGGGTTATCAACTTCTTCACTCATAACTTATCTCCTTGTTTCTCTTATTTATGTACTTTGTTCTTTTTTCGTTGTGATATTAGTGCATTCAGGTAATCTTTAGAACTAATTTCTGGATGTTTTCTCTTTTTCGGTTCTGGTTTCGGCTTAGGTTTCGGCTTTTCTTTGACAAGACCAGTTAGTTTTTTCCATCCACCCTTGAAAACCTTACCAATCTTTTCATCAGTAACATTCTTTTCCATCCACTCTGCGGGGTCAAAATCTCTAATACCTTCTTCTATAAATTGTTTGAATGGTATCATCTCGGCATCCTTTGTTGTTGTATCATTTGGTTGTTGTTGTATTCATCATCAATCAATTCAAGTGAACCCTTTGTAGACTTCTCAAAATTAATTTCATTACCGTGGTCAAGGTGTTCTAATATCTCTGCAAGGCGTTGTTCTATTGAATCTACCTTTGGTGCTAGTATACTCTGCGTCGCTTTTATGTCTGTGAGGTTGGAATCAATTCTTTGGTCAATAGTCTGTACACCATTCCACAACTGTACTGCGGCACCTACGAACACACTTGCAACGAGTACAGTTACTGCATTTGATACTATTTTGTTCCAATCTAATTTCATTATTAATTTTCCTGAATTTCTTCTAGTATTTCTGCTATTTCCTTTTCAAGATATTGTAGTCGCATGTTTTGTTCTGCATCATCTGGTAATGCACCAAGTTCTCCCCTTGGCCACTTAACACGAAATTCAATCATTTGTACACCTCTGCATGACCTTCATCTAATAACATTTGATTGAGAGATATCTTTCGGTCTGGTAACATAATCGTTCCAAGTATTCTGCCGTACTTGCCCTTCTTGTCTATCTCTGTGATGATGGTGAACTCGTCCGATTGTCGAAATGCTTCCTGTACTCGGTCCTTTGCAGCGATTCCTAGTTTCTTTTCTTCTAAATCTCTGGTACGAGTTTCGGGTGTGTCAATACCTTTGAATCGTATTCTCTCTTTGAGTCGTACATTGAAACCCAAGTCAATAACACAGTCTATGGTATCACCATCAATCACTCTCAAAAGTTTGGCTTTATATTCGTACATATTAACTAAAAATCCAATCTAACGATTCTTTTACATTTTCGGGAGACTTTTCTACATCAGGAACAGTCTTTATCAACTTCTTTGCTTCTGCACCAGACAACTTCTTATCATCACCTAGAATATCCTCAAGGTCATGCCAAAGTTTCACATAGTGGTACTTTTCTAGCATCTTGTATATCACATTCTTTGGTAGTTTATTGAATGTACCAAATTTTACTATCTCTTTAGGAGTCATATTTCTCTTAAACTCACCTTGTCGTTCTTTCCATATGTTCTGACCCATAGAAACAAAAGCCTTTATGTCTTTTTCTAGTTCAGATACTTTCTTTTTTACCATACCGTTCAAGTTGTCAATATCATCATCGTCTAGTTCGTCTAGTTCTTTATAGTCTATAATACCTCTATCCATTTCACCTTTTAGAATATCTAACTTCTGTACTTTTTTAGTAAATTCCTTCATGTATCCGTCCACAGTGAATTTTTGTTCCAGTGATCGTTTCAAAAAAGTTCCAGTTCCAATATCATATACACTATCTGCCATTTCATTTGCTCTGTCATATGTTTTCTGGTCTGTTACCACATAATAGTTTACAGGATGCTCTGTACCTGGAAATTTCTTTCCATTTACTTTACTTACCAACCTTCTCATTTCGTTTGTAATAGATTCTCTGTTTTTAGGTGGCATGTCAAAAAACAGATTCACATCAAGGTCTGCATCTTTTCGGTATTGTTTGGTGAGCATACTACCAATTAATACATGCTTCTTTATGGGTGCAAACTTTTCAAATACCCTCATTCCATTCTCTATGAATGATACCACCGAAGGTTTAAGAACAGGGTCGTCAGTGTTGAATTTATCAAAAATAGTCTTAGAATAGTGTTTTCTAGGAATATCAATAATTGATTCTTTGAGATGGGTAATAAATCGATTCATTTATATTTATTTATATATATTAGACAATCAAGTAATGAACAGAAAAGGATAATCTATGAAAAACAATAATAAAGTTAATGAAGGTTCTTTCGGTCCTACTTTCAAGACAACAGGAAAAGACAATGAAGGTAAAGAAAGGCATGGATGGAGCGATTTTGCAACAGGGAGATTGAACAAGGCAAGAGAACGAGGAAGAAGACATAAAGCAAAACAAAAAGCAGAATATGATGCAATGACTCCTGAACAACAAAAAGACCATGACAGAATGTGGGCTGATGTGAAAGCAGATAAGATTGAAAAAATGTCAAGAGAATCCGTTGACATCGAAAGATGGAGAAGTGCTCTTGAAAGTGGAGAACCAGTGGTTTTGGAAAATAAAGAAATTATTAGTTTGATGAGATTAGGCGAAAAGAAAGATTCTGGTCATAAGGGGAAATCTTGTAAAGAATCACATCCTGAAACAGACCACGAAGAATGGGAAATGTCACAGAATGAATCCGTTGAAATTGAAGAATCTTATGACAAAAAAGGTAAATTGAAGAAAGGTTTGACTCACGCCGTTCACTCTAAATCTAATGGGTCAATACACTTTACTACCAGAAGGAAAAAAACTGCTGATCTCAAAGCAAAGATGTATACAGATGCCATCCAATTCAATCAAAAAGACCATCCGGGATTTGATATAAAGATAGTACCACATGGAACACCACATGGAAAGTCTGTTCACAATGAAAGTTTAGGTGGACCAGGAGGCCCGAGTCGCCAAATGTCACCAAATGACATGTACGCTAGTGGTTTGCGAACGAAGGCGCTTATGAAGAAACATTCTAAAAAGAAAAAAGATGGTGCAGGAATTTTTAATAAATCACGGAGTGAATATTTGGCAATGGCAAACAAGAAATTGCAAAAGAAAACCGATGAATCCGTTGAACTACAAGACTCGACAAAGGAAAGTCTTGCTCGTTTTATAGGTGAAAAGATTGAAAGGGGCGAGGATGGAGTATTAAGACTTAAAGGCGCATTTAAATCAGAACCACCATTTCATGGTATGTCACAAAAAGCATGGGACGAAGCAAAGGCAAGACGAGAGGCGAAGAAAAAAGAAACGAAAAAAGATGAATCCGTTGAATTGGGTGAATTAAAAGATACAACACTACAAAGTTATATGGGTAAAGCCCATGACCATGCAATCAAAGGACAGCAACAGTCGGGTAAGACGATTAAAAGAATACAGGGTTTCATCAAAGCAAAACAAAAACTTAAAGATATGGGAGCGAAAACTCCTGCTGTTATTGGTGGTGTGATTCAAGGTGATAGACTTGACCCAAATAAACTTGGTACTGGTAATGTTTATAAACCAGACACGGTTCGGGGTGAATCCGTTGAAGTCCATGAAGACCATGATGCAAGAGAACTTCACCTTCATGCAGACAATGATGCTAACTTGCACAGACAACGACTTGAACCTATTCGTAAAAACCTGAGAAATAAGATGGCAAGAGGAACATACGATAGTGATAAGGCACATAAAGCATGGACATATGCTTCTAAGGACGCTGCTGATTCATATCACAAAACACATGGACACAAATTTAGTAAAGACACTGTTCATAAAGTTGCCGCAAAGATGAGAGATAATTTTGAGGGTGAAGCAAAAGACGGAGACCATGACCACCACCTTCACAAAAAATATAAAGGACATAAGGTTGGGGAATCTGTTGAGTTTTCTGTGGAAGAAACAGAAAGGGAAAGAGCAAAGAGGATTCTCACCATAATGACAAAGAAAAGTAAAAAATATCCTAAACAATCTGCCCGTGCAAAGAAAATGCTTAAAAGAATGGATGAAGCACTTCGCCGTCCTCCAAGACCAAGTTGGGACGAAATCGCGACAAGGGTGGCCAAGAGGAATAAAAATCAAAAACCAGAATCAGATGAAAGTAAACAGAAACGATGGGACAAAGCGGGATTGAATCTTCATAACATTTCAGGCAAAAGCCCAAACTATGTCCACCGTAACAATCTAAAATTTGACCCCAATACAGGTAAACTTAAAAGTAAAAAGAATAAATAACTATGAAATCTTTTAGTAAGTACAGTGAATCTGTTAGAGAAAGTTTTGAACTTCCCGGCAAACCCAGAAAACCAAAATGGAGTAGGAGAAAACTTTCTGACTCTCCATTAACACAAAAACCCAGCAAGTGGATAAAAATAGGTAACCCCTAATTGAAGGAATTATATTATGCCAACTTATGATTATAGATGTAACGCATGTGAACATGCATTTGAAGCGTTTCATTTAATGAGTGAAGACAACCCTCCAGCAAAAGAACCATGCCCAGAATGTGGTAAAAAAGAAGTTACCAAAGCAGTATCAAAACCTGCTGGTCTCGGTGCTGATGCAACTTTAACACCTGATAAAGCAACTGGTGGTGATTGGAGTGAACTAATGGGTAGAATAAAGAAGAATCTACCAGAGAAATTACATAAAAAAATAGACAAATCTACCAGTATGACTGGCAGAAGATGGAAAGGCTAACCACACCATATTATACATAATTAAAACAACCCAATTAGGAGATTCTTATGAACATTAATATGCTAAAACAGCACTTGCAACAAGTACACGGAAAGTTAAATGATAACCTCAACGGTGATTATGGAAACTATAATAAACAGCCAATACAACAACTGTTTGAAGATGTAGACACTGAAATAGAAGAGATTGACAAAACCTCTGATGATTTTGTATCTTCCTTTATGGAAAATTACTTTGGTGATTCCCTCAGTGAAGATACATCAGTTGAAGACATTTTAGAAGCAGTTTATAACTTAAATTATACTTGTAGTCATGTTAATGGCTTTTTCAACGATTATGATGAAGTTGACGAAGACACTGTTACAGAATATTTTGATTCTTATTTTGGAGATTCTCTTAACGAAGATACTTCAGAAGAAGATATTATTAGAGCAGTTGAATTGTTAAATCAGACCCGTGAACAAGTTAATGAAACTTTTGAAATTGATGAAGGTCTTCTTGGTAAAATTGGTAAGGGACTGGTTGTTGGTGGACTTGGTGCTCTCGCTGCAAAAGGTGCATATCATGCCTATCGTGGACACAAAGCAAAGCAAAAGGGTCATGCAAGAGATAAAAGAGATGCTAATATCATGCGAAGAGCAAAAGGTAGAGCAGAAAAGAAAAAGGCAGCAGGACTAAAAGCAGTATGGAAGAAAGATGCTCCTGCAACATCACCTGCAAAACCTGAACCTACAGCAAAACCTACAGCAAAACCTACAGTGATACCAACAGCACCTAGAAAGCCAGTACCAAGTGCTAATCCAAACAAAAATCTTCCAAAACCACTAATAAAAAAGTAAAATGAAATCTTTTGGTCAATATATTGCTGAAGCACCCCCTCGTTTTGACCCAAGGGATAGGGAAATATTGAAAAGAGGTAAAGATATTAGTACCGATAAGCAGGTGGACTTTGCAGACCCTGCATATCAACACTCTTTCAACAAAGCAATGAGGGATGCAGACAAATGGCCACCGAAACCTGCTGAGAAATATAAAGCACAACAAAGGCGTTGGGCGGTTAGTGTCGGGAAACAACCCGAACATCTATCAAAAGAACAGGGATAGATATTATAATGCAGTCATTTAAACAATATCTTGAATCAGTAGACCCAGAGAATTACGAAAGAATCGTATCTGACGAGTCTATGTCTACAAAACGATGGAATAAAATGAATGAAGAGTCATCATATGGTGGGTGGGATGTTCTTGCATCTAGCCCAGAAGCAACTGAAAATTATATTAATTGGGTGAGTAAACCTCGGTTTTAATTTAAACCGAAGAGACCAGTCACAGTAGAGGCAGCATAGAATTTTTTGACTCCTATGGGCATAATAGGTGGTGCAGGGGAGACCGCAGCAATAGTGATTGTCTGGGTTTCTCCATTCATAGTATCAAACACAACAGTACCTGTTGTTGTGGCCATGAAACCTTTCCATCGACCTGTAGTCGCTGTTGTGGGGTCTATTGTTTCTACTGAATTATATTGTGGATATGCCATATAAGAATCTCCTTGTTTATAGTATATATATAATATACCTCTGTGGGAACACAGATATGTATTGCTTTTTGGATTTCTGAAATTCATACATATTAAATGAAAGAACAGCAAGGATATTTGTCACCGAGGTTAAGTGGACTCCCAGGTCCTAGACCGTTTAATAAAAAGAACAAAAAAGGGATATCAATGGAAGACAAAAACAAACAAACAATAGATGACATCGTATCGAAAACTACCGAAGCATTAAGAACAGGTAAGGGTTTTGGTGGATGGACAGATACAATAGAAGAAGATGCATACAAACGACATGTAAAGAAGCAACATGCATCTAGAGAAAGAGAAAAGAAAGAGATAGAAGCGGAAAAGAATAAGGAAGAGCCATTAGTCATTCACGGGCCAGATGGAACTCGTAAGAATCCGCAATATAGTAAGTTTATCTATCCAAAGAAGAAAAAGCCAAAATATAAAATAGTACACGATTATGACAAAGATGGGAATATGTCCACACGATATGAGAAAGAATCCGCTGAAGTGGATGAAAGAATGGAAGAGGATTACATCGACCAAAAACCAGATGGAATGTGGTGTGTTTATGACGATGATGGTGAAATTATTAAAGAATTTAAAACCAAGTCAGAAGCAGAAGACTTTTTAGGTGAAGCAATTGAAGAACAACAAGTAAAAATAGGTCGTGCGATACCCATGAAACTTGGAGCAGGAGTTGCGGCTGGAACAATCACCGCGGGTGTAGAACATGATGGTGAATTTTTGGGTGAAAAGGTTATAACCAATTCTGATGGAACGAAGGTGAAGGTACTGACACCAGAACAAAAAAAGAGGCATAACTTACCAAGGTCTAAGAAAGATGCCACGACGCGTCCCAACTTTCCCAGGCCAAGAGGGACCAAATGGTGGAAAACTGATGAAGAAGTTGCAACTCAACCAAGACAACTAAAAGACAAAAAGAAAGAAGTGTTAGTACACGACAAAGACGGTAAAGTTACTACCATTGATAAAAAAGATTTAGAACAGTACCAGAAGGACAATCCCGGTAGTGGAATTGCAGAAGGTATCGGTTCAATGATTGGTAGTGCAGTTGGTTCTATTGTTCCCGGTGTAGGAACTGCAATAGGTGCCGCAGTCGGTGGTGCAGGTGAAGCACTAGTTAAAGGTGCATTTAAAAAGAAAAAGGCACCCGGTGAAGACGGGAAAGTATAATCACCATGATAAACACAAATGATTTTATAAATTGGACAAGGTCTTCTCTTGAAAATAATCCTGAAATGAAGGATTTCCGAACTGCTGATAGAATGACCAAGCAATTGGAACTAAGCGAAGCAGTACCATTAATCCCTGTATTAACTGCCGCAGGAAGAACATTGATTGCAAGTCCAACAGCAAAAAGAGTTGCTAAAGATACCGCATTGACTGCGGGTATTAAACTTGCAAAGAAAAAACTCACAAAGAAAAAAGAAGAATTGGGTCCTTCAATGGACGGTGAGCAAGTTTACGAAAATGATGACATTGAAGAAGCAAAAATAAAGGGTAGAGGATTTTATAAAACAATCGAATACGGACCAGGAGAGATAAAGCCTATACCGATGCCTGGTCCCAAACCCAAACCCAAACCCAAACCGTGGGAATCATCCAAACCCAAACCCAAACCGTGGGAATTAAAAGGTAAAAACAAATTAAAAAATCGAGATAGAAGTACTATTAGATATGACCACATAGAACATGACGGTGAAGAAATGAATGAAATTGGTGCAGTTGTTGGTAGTGCTTTGGCTGGTGGTGCAATTGCTGGTGGTGCATATTTAGCAAAGAAAGGTCTTAAGCGACAACGAAGAGGACAAGATGCTCGTGCAACTGCATCACACGATATGTACGGTGGAGAACAAGACAGACCATTCAACTTTGGTGATAGACGCAGAGAGAAAAAAGGTACTCGCGTTTCGTTGTCTAAAGGTGGTGGTTCAACTGACCCAGAGAAACCAGGTGGATATCAAACTAAAGACCAAGACAAATTATCAAAAATCGCATCTGTAATGTCAGAGTATGACCCACAAGGAACAGAACTTGCAGAAGGTATAATCGGTGGGTTAGTAAAAGGTGGATTAGCATTAGGTGCAGGATATGCCGCATACAAAGGTGCAGGATCAATGATAAATAAGTGGAAATCAAAATCAGCAGGAGCACAATCAGACCAAGAAGGTCAAACTCCCGGAACACCAGTTAGTTCAGTAGCGGGTGCAGCGGTTGGAAAACTAAAGAATATGGCGGTGCAACGGGGTATGGATAAGGTAACAGATAGACTTGGGGGTGCAGCGAAGTCTGCTGGTAAAGCAATTGCAAAGAGTAGCACTGTTAAAGGAATTGCAGGTGATTTGATGGGGGGTGGTCGTAAACTTGCAACATCTGGTAAAGGTGGAAAAATAGGTGGTTGGGCTGCAAAAGCAATGGGTGCCGCTGGTGGTGCATTGAAAAAAGCAGGAAAATCAGAATCAACACAAAAAAGTAGTGGTGGTCGTAGTAGGATTGTGGTAACTAAAACCCCGTGGTCTGCAAAATCATCATCAGACCGAGTTGGTCCAACAGGCAAAGGTATGAAGAAGTCTCATATAGATTTGATACGGAGTAGAAGGACGGATAAACAAAGGGCAGCGGCTGCGACAAATGCAAACAAGCAATCAGGAGTTTCAGTGGATCCGAAAGAATATAAAAGAATGAAACCCGGAGCCAATATTGGAAAAGTAGATTTAGCCGCAAAATAACTCCCAAAAATTTGTAATATATACTATTGACAAGTGACCAAAAAGGAGTTATAATATGAATATGCAAAAAGTGTTTAAACACCATGAGCCAAAGATAGAATTTGAAGAGATACCTGCATTTACCGATGCAACAGGGATTCGCCATTATAATACACCAACAGGGAGATATCCGAGTGTAACAACTGTTACTGGTTGGGAGAAAAAAGAATTCTTCAAAGAGTGGCGACAAAAGAATCCAAAAGAATCCAGAAGGGTGTTGAATAGAGGAAATATTCTTCATCAAACTATTGAGGATTATCTAAACAATAAAAAAATTGATTTAATGTCGGGCCCACCAGTTGTAGCCGCTTTATTCTCTCAAATAAAGCCAGAATTGGATAAAATAGATAACATATACGCTCTTGAAGTCTCATTATGGAGTGATACTCTTGAACTTGCAGGACGAGTTGATTGTGTTGCAGAACATGATGGTATTCTCTCTATTATCGACTTTAAAGGAAGCAATAGAGAAAAACACAAAAATGACATAGAAAATTATTTCCTTCAGGGGGCTGCATATGCAATGATGTGGCAAGAACGAACAGGAACTCCTATAGAAGAATTTCGTGTAATAATTGCAAATGAAGACGGAACTCCATGTCAGGTATTTAATGGTAAAACATTGGATTATGTAAAACGACTCTTTGAAGTTATTCAAAGTTATAAAAAAAGTCAGCCAGTTACAGTAAATTGACCTAAATACTATAAAGGTATTATAATGGACAAAGAAACCGTAAATATACAAAATTCCCGTGTATGGATAAAATGTAATCAGGATACAAGATCTAACCAATGGAGAAACAAATTTATCTCTGAACATGGAGGAGAATTTGTGACTGTTGGTAGATCCTGGAAGTGGCAAAACATACATATAGAAGATAAGTCGAAGTACGAACTTAAGGATAGTGATGGGAAAATAACAATCGTGGAAAATCTTTCAAAGTTTTGTCGCGAAAATGAATTGAATAAAAGTGCAATTCATAAGGTGATAAACGGTGAAAGAACCCATCACAAAGGTTACACTTGTAGAAAAATATAAGGAGAAAGATTATGACAACACTAGCATCAGTAGACGGATTTTTGGGGACCATTTGGTTCACAGCACTGGTATTTGTAGCAGGGGCCTTTATTGGTACTCCCCTGTGGAATTGGATAAAAGCAAAATTTCCTTGGAATCAATGATTTAAACAAAAACCCCCACTGGCTTCTAACATAAGAAGGAGGTGGTCACATATAAAATAAGTAACCCGCTGAAGCCAGTGGGGATAAATATAAAACAAGAGAGTGTCAAATATGTATACTCTCTTGTTTTTTTATACATATATTACTTATGGAAGAAACTAATCATACATTTGAGAGTTCTGGCCCACCAACTACTGGTCAGTATGCAGGGATGGGTTCTTTGTCTTGGTTTGATTATGATGAGTTTATGGATTTTGCAGATGATCGTGGTCAATTAGATGAAATCTCAGTCCAAGCAAGAAGAAAAATGGCAAGAACCGCTAAAAGAACTGCAAAGAGGCGTGCGAGAGTTCGTAAGAGAAAAGAAAAGAGAAGAAAACCCAAGAGTGCATTAAAAAAGAAAGCACAAAAGGCTGCTATAAATAAGGTAAGAGCAAAACTCATAAAGGGTATGAAATGGAATGATGTTCCGTTTATGCAACGAGAAAAGATTGATGCAAAGGTAAAGAAGAAAAGAAAACGAATTGCACAGATTGCAAAACGAATGATGCCTGCTATGCAAAAAGCAGAAAAAGCAAGACTAGCAAAGGTGAGATCAAAAATGACAAGTAATGACCCCAAAAAAGCAGTTGAAAGTTTAGACATAGATTTTGAAAACTTCTTAATGGAAGCAGAGGTACAATCTAAACCTGAACAATCTAAACCTGAACAATCTAAACCTGAACAACCTAAACCTGAACAACCTGAAGAGTCAAAGAAACAAAAAAAATGTTCTAAATGTATGTCAGATAGTCCAGTAGAAGTTGAAAGAGGGGATGGTCAAATTGAAATTATTCTCTTTAAACAAGTAAAAGACGGTGTACACAAATTAATTAGTAGTTCTCCAATTAACTCAGCATCGCAGGCAAAAGCAATCTCAAAGAAAGATGGTTTTGTGTGTGGAACAACTGCACAAAAACTTGGTGTAGATTGTGAAGCAGTGAAGGGTAAAGACAGTCCTGAGCAGAGTGGTGATTTAGATGGTGACGGTGATGTAGATGCAAGAGATGGAGAAATCGCTGCATCAGATGGAACTGCAACAATTGCAAAAAATAAAGCAGCGACCGCTAAAAGCAATGCTGAACTCACTGCTCAACAAAGAGCAGATGAAGAAGAAGAAGAAAATATACAAGCATTAGCAGACCAACAAAAATACGCGAATAATGCAAATGCCGTATCAGTTGTTTACACTTATGATCAGGTAAATAATCCTAATGGTGGATATCAACTTCCCACAACAGCGAATGGGATGAGGGAAGATGTACCAATTGTCAAAATGTCTTCAAAAGGAACGGCAACAAGAGGAATGCAGTTCGATGCTAGTGCTCATTCAGCAACAGATATTGAGTCTGCGGTAGTTTTTGCAAAAAATGGATGTGGTGAACTTCTCACACCTGAAGAAATTGCCGCATGTGCTGGAAAAGCAAATATATCTAATACTGATTTCAATAAAATTATTGCCAGCCCTACATTAATAGGTGCTGGTCAAAGAGTAGTGGACAGGATGAATTTGAGTCTTGGTGAAGAATGGGAAGCATTTCATTCTGGTAAGGGTTTTGGGGAAACAAAACTTTCTTCTATGTGGGATAGCCGTGGTGCAATCAATAAAACTCCAAAGGCTGACCTTATCTTTAAAAATAGAGAAACGGGTAAATTAATACGAGTATCACAGAAAATTGGTGCAGGTCAACTTGCATCGGGGTCAGCAGGAGAAAGTATGGCCACCATTGATGCAGTTGAAAGAAGAATGATACAGAGCGGTGGATTTTTGAAAGACCCAACGATAATTAAAGAAATGGGTGAATTGAAGGATTTGATAAATGAGGGCGAGAGAAGATATAAACTTGCTGATGGAATGGGACCTACTAAGTGGTGGCTTAAAAACAAGGATGGTGAACCCAACAAGATTAGTGGATCAAAACCAAGTTGGTGGAACACATCAGGCCCCGGTAAACCATGTGCAGAAGGTAAAAAACCTGGACAAGGTTGTGGTGTTCCTTGGGAACAAGCAAAGGGTAAAGCCGCACTAGACAATACTCAATGGTTTGATGGTCATAACAAAGAGATGACAGACAAACTTGATAGGATACAAGCACACAATCGAGTAATAGAAGAAAAATATGCAAGTATGATGGAAAACAATGATGAGTTCAAACGACAGGCTATATTTGAAACAGTCACGGGTTGTGCTAAATTCTGTGACTGTCCAGAAATAGAATGTTGTATTGATACATGCGACTCCACAGCCATGGCAACTCATCTTCTTACTGCAAAGAAAGACGGAACAGAAGCAAGTTTGGACAGAATTGGTGGTATATACGGTAGAGTTATGGATACACTGATGGAACGCACCGATATTAATGCAAGTGTTAAGTCGGGACAGGTGGACACTAAAGCATCTCCAAAAATAGGACAACAAAGTGGGGCACCTGTTGTACGATTTGGTACGGATTCAACCTCAAAGGATGTGGGTACGGGAACTCTGGCAGACAAGAAAAGGGCAGACGCAATAACTCGGTCTGATACTCAAACTGAAAGTGTTCAAACCTTCTTGGAATATGGAGGAGATGGTAGTAGCAAACTACAAAAAGCGTTGCATGATATTGGTAATGACCCATTCAAGATGATGAGGTTCTTGGAAATGGACATAGACTTGAGTATTACTCATGAGGACCTTGGGGGTGCATTTAGTGACTCAGGTTCCGCTGGAAAAACTGAGATTACTATTGGTCGTAAAAAGCATTTCATTCCAATTATGAAACCAGAGAATGAATACCGAGATTACCAAAAAGAATATGAAGAAGGGATACCAAACTATGACGAATCTAAAGGTGTTAATGAATCATTTAGGTTACTAACAGAACCCGATATACTAGACAGACTAGTTGGACAACTTCGTAGTAAAGGTATGGATAAAGATAAAGCATATGCAATTGCAACCTCTTCACTTCAAAAGAATAAAGTTCTAAAAAAAGGTAGTCATGAACTTACTTCTAAAGGAAAGAATAGAAATTCAATGACTCCGGGAGAGAGAGCAAAATCCCGTGCCGCAAAGAAAGACGGAGGCAAACCAAGTAATTACAATTACAATGCAAAAACAAACATTGCTACTCAAATAGAATCTTCTGAATTAAATGAAGCACTTGGTAGTAATGAAAGAAAACTATTATCAAAAGGTATCCACCATGCTTCTAATGGAAAAGCAAAAGTAACCCCAAAAAATGTTCATAAGTTTAGTTCAGAAATAAAAGCCGCAGGTATGCACTCGATTAGTAAGGCAAATCTTGGTGGAAAAGATAAGAAATCTCATAAGAATCTACAAAAATATTTTAAAAATGATGTAGTACATCAACGATTTCGGTCAGGATTGAATCTTGGTGAAGAATTAATACATGAAAAAATTAAGAAGAAAATGATCAGGGTTAAACTAAACCCTGAAAAGAAAATTGGATGGGAAATGCACGGTGTTGGACCTGGTGGTAAGAAAACATTATTGAAAAAAGGTGAAAGTAAACCCATTAATTATGAATTCAAAGATTCCTCTGTTCATGGGATGGGATCATTTGCAACCAGAGACATAGAAGAAGGTGAAAGTGTTTCACTATATCTTCTCAGTCTATTGAGTGAAGACGAAAATGCACCAGAATATCAAAGAACAGATTTCTGTAGATTTACTAACCACTCTCAACATACTCCAAATCTAATTATGGTAGAAAATCAAGATGGTAATTTCTTTACTTATACTAGTAAAGATGTAAAAGAAGGTGAAGAATTTATCATTAATTACTTTAGTGTTGCAGAACATATTTTGCCTTTGTTAAAAGAACATGGACAAATTATACCAGAAGTATTGAGATGGACTAGAGGGTATGAAGACATAGAATTCCCTCCAGATAATTTTAAAGATTTTACAGACGAATTAAATTATTTTCAGGAAATAAATGAAGGAGCAGGTGATGCATCCGCAGCGGGTAATCCTAAAAGAGCGGCATATCTTAAAACATATAATGCACAACCAGAACAAAGAGCAAATAGAAGTAAAAGAACCCTTGCAAGACGAGAATTAATAAAGCAAGGAAGAGTTAAAGTAGGTGACGGTAAAGATGTTCACCACAACAACGGAAATCCTTCTGACAACTCACCATCAAATCTTTCAGTAAAATCTGTGAATAATAATAGAGGACTTGATAATAATAAATGGAGAGAGAGAAAAGAAGAACATGGAGCAGGAGAAGTAGGAACAAAAGAACTTCTCAAGAAGTATCTAAAAGACACTCCTTACATGACTATTAACGGTAAATTTGCAGACGAACTTTAAGTGTAAGGTATATTACGAATGGATGGATATAGATTCTGGTACGAGTTTTGGGGTATATTAACAGCATCGGTTGCTGGTATAGGAACGGCGCTATACTACCTAATCAGTAAAGGGAAGATAAGTATGTTATTAAAAGAAAGAAAAGCAATTAAAAAACAAAAAGTGGCTCTTCCAGATAATTGCTTTTGGAAAGTACACACCATTCTCCATGAAACCCTTACCGAATTAAGGGTAAAAACTGACTGTGCAAGAGCCCAAATTGTTCAGTTTCATAACACTGGAGAATTTTTAGATGGAATTTCCATGAAGAAATTATCTCTCACCCATGAATCACTGGACAAAGGTGTTTCTTCTGAAATGTCCGTAAAACAAAATTTACTATTGTCTATGTGCGTAGAAGGGTTAATGCTTCTATTGGAAGATGATTCAAAAGTTTATGTAGTAGACACATTAGAAGATTCTTGGTGCAAACAACTTCTAGAAAATAGTAATGTAGTTGCATTCTCTTTTCTTCCTCTGAAAAAGTATGGTCAAGCAATTGGGTATGTTATGGTTCAGTGGTGCAGTTGGAATAAAGCAGATAATATTGATGAAGTAGAAATGTCAGAACATGTAGAAAATGCACGAAATTTAATTGAAGTTCAATTAGATATTCTGAAAGGTAAAAAACATGGCAAAAAATAACCCAAAATCTGTAGTTCAGTCTACCTTCGATAACTCATTTGCAGACCCAGCAGTCTCAAATAAGGCTTGGGAAAGATATAAAAGTAGTGGCGCCTCAACAGAAGAACCTCCTCTTGAAGACCCTTCAGGGGGCAGTAAGAGAAATATTAAAGGATTTATCAATTGGAGGGACAATGAAACGCCTAAAAAGAATAAATAACAGTGAAACTAACTTTAACGGAGACTCACATGAAAACATATAAAGAATTACAAAATGATATAGAACTAGTTCTAGAGAACGAAGTAATCACGGGTGGCGCTGCTAGAAGTGCTCGTAGTGATTTTGGTATTCATCGAATAGAACAAGACAGTCAAGTTGGAAGAATGAATGCTTTTCTAAATGCATTTACAGACAGAGAGTTCTTAGACCCTAGATCCGCAGTGGCACAAATTCGTCACAAATTTAACCTATCTGGTTTGGATTTTGAATGGGATAATAACTCAAATGTCACCAAAGAATCAATGAACCTTCCATTAAAAAGGTGGGGCGGTTCATTTGGAACAATTCCTACTCATAACTTGATGAAAGATGGATTCTATAAAAGCGATAACATCAGTGAATTTAATGGTGGTAAAGGATTATCTTTAAAAATAAATGCTAATCAAGAAGATGGTGGTTTATATTTTATTGATGCAAAAATCGTCCCTTCAAAGGGAGATTAACCATACAAAAATTGAATTTTAAATTATGGACTTTAAATATTTAAATAATAACAACTTTGCAATGTATAGCATGAAAATGTATAATAATCCCCAATGTGAAAATCTGGAAGAATTTTACGAAGATATGAACAGAATTAAGTACATTAAACGACTTCTCGGTAAATATGAAAAAAGTGGTGATCTCCGTACAAGGTTAATTTTAAATCATTTAATAATCCTCAATAATGTGTTTGGTTCAGAACCATGCTCTAGAATTTTATTTTATAAAATAGAAGAAAATTTTCATTCTTATTTGAAGTCATTTCTCTACTATTTGAAGTATCTTCCCCTAAATATACCAGAAGTAGAGTTAGAAAAAATACCGTTCGATAACAAAATACAAACCACACTAGGAAATTTAAAATGATTTATGAAAGAACAACAAGTGATTGGAATAAAGTAATAGGTGCATTTACTGTGCATAAATTTCTTAAGTTGTTGTCTACTCCTTTTAATAGAATGAAAGCATTTAAGTTGGGTATTATTGATTCTAAAGGAAAATATATAAAAAAGGTTGAAGACCTTACCAAAAAGCAAGAAAAAGATTCTGTGGATGTTTTCAATAGGATGGTAATTGGTATTAAAAAGATTATTGATACCCATCAAAATCCATCACTTAGGGCAAAAATGAAAGCACTTCCTACTTCTATGCTTATTTTGAGAGATGAAATTGAAAAGTTAGGTATTGATGGTGAAGAAGTAATATTAGAAATTCAAGAACATTTATACAAAGAATATGGGATTGAAATTGATGATAATTGTGAATCTCTTGAAATCAACAATTTATTTGAAGAAGAAATAGGAGATTAACATGCCAGAAATTCCAGAAGAACTATTGAATGGTGATTATGATTTTGGATTCACCGCTGCGGATGAAGACGAACTCAATGCATTAGTACAACTAGATAACCAAACAACACCTGACGAAATCAAAGAAATGCAGGAAAAGTTAGACCTTATCCTACAAATGAATTCTACATGTGAGGGTAGTTTTGCAGTAAAAGAACAATATGATGAACTATTAAAGGTAAAAATGGAAGAACTTGAAAGAGTTACACTTCCATTACTTCTTAATCTTAAAAAGAATAAAGGAAAAGATTATCTTTATTGGCCTGGAGGGGAGCGAGAGGCAAAATGTGATTTGCAAATTCAAAAAGTACTTAACATAACAAGGAGTTCGTGATGGGATGTGGATGTGGAAAAAATAAAAATCTAAATCAAAAATCTTCAAGGATGCCCGCTGCTCCGCCTAAAAGAGTAGGGAACATTTCAGTTCCTGGAAACATGACACCAAATCAGCGAAGAAGTACTGTTGCAAAAATTAAGAATGATAGAAATCCACACAGAAAACAAAAACAAAGAATTAATGAATTAATAAAGCAACAACGAATTCAACGAATGCGTGATGATAGGCGGTAACTGTGGTATACACCCCATTGAGTTCTGCTGGTCAATGTTGTTTTGAAGGGGTATGTTATCCCACGAACCAGAAACAATGCACGACCCTTGGTGGAGAATATTATAATAGTAATGAAGAATGTGAAAAGAACTGCATAGGGGGTAATTTCGGTGCATGTTGTTATTCCGAAGGTGAGAACCCTGCGTTCTGCTTAGACAACATATCATCCAACCATTGTATTGGACATGAATTCTGTCCCCAAGGTGATTGTGAGTTTTATGGGGGTCAGGAATGTTCTGAAATAGAATGGTCGTGTTGGGGTGATGTAGATAGTGAAGGACTATGTTGTTATACTGAACACCAATCCCCGGTGTCCAGATCAGCAAAGGTTCGTTGCAAAGGGTCATCCTTCTCCAAGTGTAATAATTGTGACCCGTTCGGACTCGGTCAGGAAATGAACAACTGTGTGTGGCACGAAGGATGGAATGAGCAACAGCATTGTATTTCGGGATATGGATGTCCAAGAATGTGGGAAACTACTAGACCTTGTATTCCTGATTCACATCCAGGTTCATGTAACCCCGATGTTTTGGGTGCATGTGACATGGATACGGAAGATAAAATAAGACATTTTGCTGGTATATACAAATTTTCTACTTTAAGAAATGTTGGACGCAACGACTTGCGTAATGAGTGTGGTGGTTGGAAACTTCCGAGTGTTTTTGGAGAGGGATGGATGATCGCAAAATGGAATCAACACCATCCAGACCCAGAAGATGCCACATATGACAACATCGGGGAATTTTATATCTCTGGAATCGAATCGCAACCACACAATCAAAGTGCTTGTCAAACATATTCTCAAAACACAAGATTTGGACCACCCGATGATATTTGTCGTTGTTGGACCGAATGGACTCCTCATTACCCACCTTGCCCAAACCATAAATGTGGTTGGCCAAATACAAATGATGGTGGTTGTGGAAGACTTTTTGGTCCAAGCAACAACGAAGATAGTAACACTATTGGTAGTTATTTAAGAACACTGACAGAGGTTGCTCCAACAGGTACTATACTAATAACTCCTGTTAATGTACATCACAGTGGTTCTTCTTGGGCAAAATGGTCATATTCTAATGTATACGGGCCGATTATAGGGTCTACCAATTTAAGATTTACAGGTCTGAGATATATAGAAGGTTCAGATCCATCAAATGATGCAATATTTAAAATGAAAACATCCTCAAGGTGTGAGGATTCTACGGTCGCTGGTGCATGTTGTAACGATGACAAAGGGGTGCTTGGGTGGCCTCATCCATATGGACCATTAGAACCAGAAGATCCTCATTACTATTATGTTTGGTTTGAAGAAGCGTGGAATAATGCTCCCACTACTTCAAGGTCTACCGAAAGGAACACAAGTAAAAGTCCAGGAAATCAACTAAAATCACAATTGGGTTCTAATATTCCAAAGAAAAAACAACCAAGGAAGTCGAACAAAAATAGTCAGTACCAATGGGAAAAATGGTTAAAGGATAACGAATAATGGTAAGAATACCTTATAGTGTGCAACATCCAAGGTTGCCTGAGCCCCAGTGTTCTTGTTGTGTTGAAAACAACCAGGCCAGTGGAGGTTATTATTGTAACGATAAAGAGCGAGATATCTGTATACCTGTTAGTTGTAATGATCCTAATGATCCCTTGGATACGACAGGAAAGGATGAATGCGACAGAATTACAGATGGTTCGGGTGAACCACTGGGAATATATGCTGACATTCCTTGCAATCAAGGCTCTTACGATCACGAACGGTGTTGTCCAGTATCAGAACAACGCGCATGGTCGGGTCAAGGGGGGCAGAGTAGAAATGGGTGTTGCTTTCATCCAGGAACTCCAAACTGTCACTGCGATGACCTGCCAAATTGGTTATGTCAAGAAATGGGAGGCCTCCCATTACTAACGCGTTGTAGATCTTCATGGGGCTGTTTTTGTCCAAAAATAGATACTTTTTCACGCGATGGTGGTGGAGGGCCTGGTATGCCTTCATCTCCACTACCAGATGAAGGGCAAACTGAAACCTCTTCATGGGTTAAAGCAAAGTACAATAGAATCGATAGAGAAAATAGAAGTAAGAAAAAACCAGACAAAAATGAACCATACTCATGGCGAACGGACAAATAAATGGATGAGAATAATATATAATGTCTATATTTAATTATTTTGATAAAAAATGCTGTTGGTGGGGGAGCAGTACTTCTTGCCGGTGTCCCGATGCGTGGTATTATCCTCAACGGCATGATATTTATCTCTATGAACTCGATGAAGATGGTTATACTATGAACCCAACGGGTTTGAATCCTTTGTTCTATAAATATGTGCCTGATTTCACCCCCCAAAGCATTCCAAAAGGTGCATATGATCTTAGATATCCCATTGTTCATTTTAATTGTGTGAATGCTCAAAAACGCGTATCGCCCGATGTTCCTAATGGTGGTTCCGGGACTATTGATGCTGATCCCCCCGGCTGTCCAACCGGACCCTGTTGTAGTCAAAGTGGATATTATGGTGGACCAGATCCAAATAATCCAGTTGAACCTTCAATATTTTCTGGATGTAATAGTCCTCCGCGAATTACAGCAATAACCCCATCACATGCACTGGGTGTTTGTCACTATGGTGCAAATCAACAGGCCGCAGATAATGGTCACTTATTCAAATTTTATGGAACAAAAGGAGATTTTCAATTTATAAAAATAACGAAGTTCATCCCAATTGGATCTTCAACAACTTGCAATCCACCAGTCGGTGATCCTTCCAAACCTGATGGAGACATGGGATTATTGGAATTCGTTGCCGCTCCTGAGAATGTTATTTGCACTCCTAGTACACCCCTATCAGTATTTAATACAGTATTGGGTGGTATAGGTGCAAAGAATGTAGATATACAGTTTCCTTGGTTTTTTGACCGTATGTATTATGATCCGACTTGGATTGACCATCCGGGTGAAGAAATTGGTGAAAAATCAGTAGGTTATATTTTTCCTGGGTTAGGTTGTCCCTATGGTGGCAAAAATGGTTGTTGTAAAGACACTTGTACAACAATTAAAATGAAAGAAGGTGATTGGGGTCGTGATGGCAATTATGGTCCTGATTATCTTTATCAAGAATGCGATGAGAGTTGTCACAATGTCTACGATTGTTTGAGTCCGTGCAACACAGAACTTCCGACAGGCGCTTGTTGTTGCATGATTAATGCTACCACTTGGGAATGTACAAATGATTTAACACTTGCTCAATGTGATGCAACGGAGGGATGTACTGGAACTGGAACACCACAAGACTTTATTAAGTGGGGACCGAATGCATGTTGTGCTGGTGAGTGTCCGTCTCCTATGGGCAATAACGCGGAGTGGGTTTGCGGGTATGCTGCCCCAGATGATGACATAGGAGGTCATTGGGATTGCGATATAAAACCCCCGAATACCTCTAATCAAACACGATACTGGAAGCAATTTGATGATGGTGTGGGTAGTACATCTACGGATATTGCCCGAGTAATAAATGTTTATAATCACTTCGATGACAGTTCAAGTTCTGAAGGCGCATTTGATGCAGAAGTAATTCCGTGTGAATCAACATGTGAGTGTTCTAGTATTGGTGGATGTTTGACAGGGGGTGGAATGTGCATTGCAAGTACTGAAAAAACTTGCTTACTTGAAGGTAATGAGTGGTTCGATACCATGTTTGAATGTGATTTGGAAACTTGTGAATGCGGAGCCGAACCGGGGCGATGTTGTATAGAGTATCACTCCAATAAACCTTCTGAGTGTTTGCATCTTGACGAGACTGCATGTCATTGTCTTGAATGCAACCTGGGCGCTTGTTGTTGCAATACAAATTTACAAAATTGGGAATGTACAAATGGTTTAACAAGCACACAATGTTTTGGATTGACGACTTGCAATGGTCAAAGTAATGAACCAATAGTATGGCACGACAGTAAATGCTGTTCTGGCACCCCGGACTGTGCGTGTGGGTATTGCGACGGTGAAAGTTGCTGTGCGAATTCGTGTAATTCGTTCATGGGAAGTCCAGACGGCCGTGGGTGTCAGTGCGATCCAAATGTTAAGAATGCTTATTATAAGTCCAGCCCGGCAGATTGCAGAGAATCTTGTTGCGGATGTGAGAAAGAGGAGTTTTGTTGTTATGAAGGTCAATGTATTTTAGTATCAGATGCTGACGAATGTGCTGGAATTGGTGATGGTTCTGGTGTTCATCATGAAACTCAATTAGAATGTACCACAATTTGCTGTGGGTGTTGTGGAGATTGTAATGATTGTTTCTATGTAAAGGTAACACAAAAAGAATGGGGCAATGCAGGTAATACTCCTATAGAGATTATAGACAATGGTACTACTTGCAGTTCTTCTTTGACTGCAATTAATTTTTCTGGAGGGTGGAGTTCTTGGGACCCTCCCATCGGACCTACTCAATTTCCCTACCCTTGGCCAATAAACAAACCATATATAAATTTTGTAAATGAAGAAATGGTTGGGTATAACCTAGACCAAGATAATCGAGTTGCTGTGATGGGTTTGGAAGTAAAGCGATCATGGTCTGGCACCTTCCATGGCAATAATCCATATAATGCGGGCATCATGAAAAAAGGGCTTCATACAGGAACGGAAAATTGCGATTGTTGTTATGTCAATGACCCAGTGGAGGGTATGAACGCAACGAATTTGGAATGCTTGAAGAACATGACACAACAATCGTGTGACTGTTTTCCGTGTTGTCCAGTCGAATATGACCCTGATCATCCTCTCGCGCCTAAGTGCGATTGTACGAATAAGTGTGAAATTTGCAACTTGCCCAATTTTGACTGTGATAGTGCTCCTTGGGGGAACATATTTGTAGAAAACGGATTGTGTCCTAATCCAACAGAATACCTAATAGAAAAGGGACTTGCAGAAAGGTTTGATATGGGTTCTGGAACGATTCCCGGAGATTCTAGTTCTCCATTCTTTTCTCATTTACCTCAAATCACCGGCAAATCTCCGATTTTATGTAGTATGCTCTCTGGAGGGGAGGGTCTATTAAATCAAGTCCATGATTTTGTTATACCACACATTAAAGAATATGATAAGAAAAATGGCACTAACCATGCAACAGAGTTAGGGTTTAGAATTGTAAAAGAAGAACATATTATTCCCTTGGTCAGAAATAAGTCCTCTAAACCGCACGGATGGCGCAGACCACCTGGTAGATTATCTGGACGAAGACGCAGGTTAGAGGCTGCTAATAACGAGTTAGTATTGCGCCGTAGAGTTGAGAAAAGGGAATCAACTGAACCAAATAAGAAGAAGGAGTCAAAATCTTCTTTGAATAAGAGAATACCACGAAGGACATCAAGAAATTTAAAAAGTAACTGGAGATGGGGGAAAAGAAAAGGATAAATACAGACCACCATGTCGATTGGCTACTAGACGAAAAAATAGATAAAGCATACATACTATATGAAAACATATAAAGAATTTATTACAGAAATAACAAATGCAATGGGTGGTGGGTTTGAGGTTGGCCAAGCATCATCAAGTGCAGGTAACATCGCTGGTTATGACCCAGTTTTGGGAAGTCCAAGAAAAAGAAAACAAGGTGTTAAAGAAATGTTTGCTGGATGTCCAGTATTTACTATATCTTCAGATGATTATCATAAATGTATGCATGGAAGAATGCGATATGAACGGTGGAATAAAAAGTTAAATATGGAAGATTTTGGTAACCAAGATATTCGTTCTTATGCTCATAAAAATCCTGGTGAAGCAGTAATAGTAAAAGATGCAACACATGGAATGATGTCGTATTTTATCCCTCCAACGAAAAAAGAACCCACACTGGATGAAGGTGGTTTTACAGTGCCGGGATATGACCAAGATGCGGAGTTAGAAAGAAATCTACCAAGATGGAAAAAAGAAGCAGATGCTAGAACTAGAAAGCAAATGAATGCGGCGATGAAGGCAATGAAAAAGAAAGCAACTCCAAAGAAAAAGAAATGAGAACCTTTAAACAGTTTTCCGAAAGTCCCTTATCACAAACTTTTGACAAACATGATGATGCACTTTCAATGCAAGCAGATGTTACCAAACAGAGAAAGCAAGGTAAAATTAAAATAAACCCCGACTCAGAAGGAGTAGGAAAATACAGACAAATAGTCAAAGCATTTCTGAAATATAAAAAAAGAAAAAAGGATAGGAAATGAAGACATTAATGATATTAATAATTAGTTTAACATGTGTGAGTGCATATACAGATTCGGAGGTAAAGAATGAAAAACATAATGATAACCGCAATAATGTTCGCATCGTTGATATCGACCACAGGATGCGAGATGTTCCAAGAGATAAGCAACGAGAGTCCAGCGAACACATCAAGCACAGTCGTGGATTCAGTAAGGGAACAGAAGGAACAGACAGACGAGATAACAAACGCATCAGAGGTGATTGGGAACGACTTGGAAACGATAGACGACCAAGCAAATTCAATTCTGAACGATATCGCACTAGTTCCAGAGGACAAAAACTACAACATCGACCCGACTCTAGAAAGCATAGAGGATTCCGCAGAGGAAATCAAAGAAACTGTGGACAATGCACAAAAGGAACAGGTAAGGATAGACGAGTCTTTAGAGGACCTAGAGCAAGCGAACAACAGAGTGGCAGCCGCAGTTGGTCAGATAGAGGAACTAGAGGAACTGGTCAAAGAGTACGAACAATCCGACCGAGAGGTTAGGAAAGAAGCACTAGAAAACCTTTATAATTCTATAACACTATTCTTTGTAATAGGGTTTGCAATGATTATTGGTGGTGCATTTGTAATGTTCTGGGTTTCTAAGAAACTTGGTGCAACATTATTAGGA
>Ga0080013_1001840_pt1 | contig 26823 bp, 26 predicted proteins | sample ETNvirenome_6_85_FD_69236 | JGI IMG/M metagenome (GOLD analysis project Ga0080013, IMG submission 69236) | Marine viral communities from the Pacific Ocean - ETNP_6_85 (SPADES assembly) (version 2) | ecosystem: Environmental > Aquatic > Marine > Oceanic | place: Pacific Ocean | collected 2013-06-19
AGAGACCCGGCGTTCCGGGTGGTAGAGATGTCGACTGACGCTCTCAAATGGCGCTCCAAGCAGATCTTCACCGGGGATCTGCACCACGAGCCACTCGTTGCGCCGTCTGGACGCATCGTTCGCCTGGTAGGCTGCCCAGTCCGCGAAGTCTCCCAAGTTCTTGACGTAGTCACGGTAGTTCTCGGAGCGCCAGGCGGCAGGATCGTCGAGGTAGCTCTGCAGCTCGGTGTCGAGCCAGAGCTTGAGACTCTCAGGCCGAGATCGACGGAGGCGTTCAGCCAGGGAGTCTTCGGAGTAGCTGAACCGCCCTCCTGGCTCGCTCATCTGCCGTAGCCACTCGATGTAGAGCTCCGGTTCTGGAGAGAGTTCTATCGGGAAATCCCGCACCGGCCCCTTGATAAAGGCATCCCACTCGTCCACGGAGAGGCCGAAGGGATCGGTGAGCGCGAGGGCAGGCACCGCATAGCCACGGCGGTGGAGCCACCGGGCATCGTGCTCGGAGACCTGTTGCGGAGTCAGCCCCTGTCGACCCCCGCGGGTGGCCCGGGTGTCGGATGGGTTGTACCACCCTCCTTGTGCTCCGTTGGGGCCCATTTGCGTCGGGACCGTCCCGAGCAACAGGTAGGTAAGGTCATCGATCGATGCCTCGCCACGGGCTTCCTTTTCACGAATCCGCGCAATCCGCCTTGATTCATAGGCTCCTGAAAGCACCTGGAGATCATGGTCTGTGATGGTTGCACCGCCAGCTCCGCGGCCGGTCACCAGGGGGTTGGGGGGGATCGGTGCGAGATCAATCCTTTCAGGGGCGATTGCCACTACACGCCAATAGGTCCGAGGGACAACAGCCGCGTCGCTTGGGTCTCCGATCTCCGTCCCGACCAGGATGCCTGGTAGCGCCGCAGGAGCTGTCCAGTAGCCACGACCGTCCTTGTGCACGTCGGGAAATGCTATGGCTGGCCGGGTGGGATCGAACCGGTAGGCCGGGGGCCCTCCCAGATCCGGGGTGGTCTCCTCGTCTGGCCACTCTTGGGCCAGGTCCACCTCAGCTCGGCGTTCCCGAAAGGGATCGGCCACCAGCTCCCCCCAGGGAACGTCCACTGGCCATCCACCAGAATCCATCCACAGGGTGTGGAGAAGGTTGTTGAGGGCAACGTAATCAGTAGCTGGCTCGATGTGCCTGGGGCCCGTCACCCTTGGCCACCGGAACTCGACCGCACGGACAAAGGCGGTCTCGTCGCCTGGTGGGGAGATGCGGCCCGCAGCAATGTCCCGCTCAATCAGAGTGACAGCTGCGGCAACGCGGGGGAGCAAGATGCTCAAGCAGCTCTCCAGATGGCTTCTGGGTGGACAGCCACGGTAGGATGGATGTTAGCCACTATATCGTGTCAGGCGTTCTGGAGGTGATTGTGCCTACATCGAAGAAGCGACTCCCAAAGGGGCTCGAGATTCAGAGCCTGGCCTTTGACAACCGTAAGTTCACCCCGAGTCAAGCCAGATCCTGGGCTGCTTCCCATGGCTTCAGGGCCCCGGCCACCGACCAGACTGAAAACCGTATCCGACTGCGCCAACGCGCCCCTGGATCTTTCAGCAAGGAAACCTTCCGCACCGTTACTCTTGCTCCGGGCGTCCAGGCCATTGTGGCAAGACCCAAGCCAGGGTCAGTCTCAACTTCAAAGGGGAGCTCTAAAAAGAAGAGCGGATCAGGCGTCAAGAAGAGGCTGTCGAAATGGTTCCTGAAGCCAAAGAAGAGATCCCGAAAGAGGCGAAAGTAGTTAGAATTTTGCCTGGAGGTCCACATGGCAAGGAAACGAATCCTCATCAGGCGAAAGGCGTATACCCGGAAGGATGGTACCCGGGTGAAGGCGACCAGCTTCTACATCAAGGATCCCGGCACTCCCGGGCGCCGAGCTCGAGGGTCCAAGGCTGGACCGTTCAAGGGGACAAAGCCGTGGATCACCAGGGAGGGAAAGCTGGGAGGACCTGGCTACACCACCAAGGCTGCCTCTACGCGCCACGGACTACTCGGCCGCTCGGTCTCCAAGTACGGCTACCGGTCCACTTTGGGATCGGTGCAGGTCCTCCTGAGAGACACCGAGATCTCACCGGCCAAGCGCCGCAAGTTGATGGCTGACAAGGCATGGCTGAAAAGGAAATATGGAGGCAGCGCTGCCCGCAAACGCCGGAAGTAGAGAGGATCAGTTGCCACCTGTAGTGGCAGATGATACCGTCCGGGGCAGCTTGCAGATTGAATCGAGTTGGGACCACACCTTCAGAATCTGGGACCTGGTCGCTGTGAGGAGCGACGCCGTGGATGGATGGAACTGGAGGTTGGAGGTGTGTGTCCTCTCGATCTGATCGGGACCCAAACTTAGACGAAGAGAGCTGGAGCAGACGATGGCACGTGTGGCCCTTGGGTTCATCACCGTGAAACAAGATCAGCAGGACATCGGCAAGATTCATCCAGCCATCGCCTGGCCTGATCGAGTTGCGATGGGCATTTTCACGGTCCCGGCAAAGAGCCAGGAGCTTCTGCTCGAGATCATGGGTGACTCTACAGCGGAGACGCGAGTGCTCTACGCAGATAGAGGTCGCCCGTTGCAGATCTTTGTGGGAACACTGAAGCCAGGCTACCGCGTCAACCGGGAAGGTCCTTTTGACGAGCACCAGCTCGTGGGAGGCATTCCTCAGGCCATGCAGGTCATGGAAGCGGTGGTCCAGCTTGCCACCCGAAACTTTCCGGAGTGGGGTCGCGCAGCCGACCAGGTTCTCCACGATATTCCAGAGGTTTGAGCGTCAGCCATGAACTATTCCCTGTTTGGTTTGCAGACTTCCATCGAAGACTTCCTGGATCGTTCCTTCGAAGGGGAGGGTCACACCGCCCTTCGTCCTCCTCCAGTGAATCTCGATCTCGGTAGCGACGCCCAGGGAATCCTGGGCCGCGTGATGGCCTCGGACTTCGTGGTCGTTTCCAGCCAGACAGCTCACGTTCCAGTGGTCGGAGCTGCGTTGGCTGGAGGGGCCACTGTTTTCTGGTCCGGGAGTAGACTCATCCAGGCGCCTGGTCTGCAGCACCATCCTCGGGTGCACATCACCACAATCGACCCGGGCGATATTCTCTCCCAGGTGAGGAGCTGGGCGCAGCTCAGCCAAAAGCGGGCGTCCTGAGGGGGATCATCGCTGTTTCGGGGGCTTGAGGTACTTCACCATCACACCGCCTCCCCAGCTGGCAGGCACCGATAGGTCATACCCCATCTTCTCCCAGAACCCCTGGGAGGATACCCTAATTTCGGTGGGATGGCGAGGAGGTCCGATGTCGGTGGCATAGAGCACGGATACCCTTGCGCCCTGCTCATAAGCCCAAGCCTCGATGCCTTGTACGATGGCTCGTCCATACCCCCGTTGACGGGCCTCTTCGGGAAGTTCGACCCCCCCAATGTAGAGCACGGGGTCGTCCATCTCAAGCCCGACCCACCGGATGTTCTCCTCGATGATCTCCTCGATGGCCTGCATGCGCTCATCGAAGTTCTCGATGTCGTCAACGCCGAGGTCATAGTCAGCAATGTATTCGTAGGCCTGATCGAAGGCTTCTCGAGCAGGATCGATACCCACCCCTATTTCCGTCTGCTCGAGAAGCTCGGATCGCTCCTTGTCTGAGATCCAGGCCAGAAACAGGGCAATGATCTCGATCACCATGCCACCCGGTTTCTCTCCCCGTCCAGCCTCACCGCGTCCAGCAGGACAGCTTCCGAGACGCTGATCTCCGGCTCGAGGTCATCGAGAGATCCACTGACGACATGGTCCGGGTGGAAGACGTAGGTCAAGAGCACGTTGTCATCGTGCACCAGGTAATGGTCGAGGGCGTAACTCCCCTTGTCGGTCAGGAAGAAGCCCTTCCCTGGTTGTGCCCGGTGGACTCCGACCAGGTCCAGCTCAAAGGCCTGGCGAGCGTCCTGGCCTGAGACCGCCATCCCTCGTTCGGGGTCCCACCGCATCACCCTGTAGCCAAGGAGCCACCCCTGGCCGTCCGGGTGAGGCTTGAAGCCAGGCTGAGCTGCCTGCGTCTTCCGAGCACTCTCTCCGACGAGCTCGAGGAGGTCCCAGTCGGCGGTGCCAGCTCCGGGACCTGCCTCCCAGCGGATCTTGTCGACGCCGGCCAGGGACTTCTGGGTCTTTCGCCGTCCAGTCGGCCGCAGATGCTTGGTGCTTGCCAGGAACACCACCGGCCTCAAGCCCTTGTCGGCCAAGGCCCTGTAGGTCGATCCCTCCTCCGAGCTCAGTGAGTAGGTCACGAATCGCGCCGGCTGGCCCGGGTCTCCGCGCTTGGAGGCAGACAGCAGATCCAGGATCCGGGCTGTAAGCATTGAGGCTGCGTTCTTCATCGTGCCGTCGCTGGCCACACGGGTCAGCTCGAGCACGTTCTGCTGATCCGCCCAGCGGCCAGTTGGGTGACCGGCCGTGGCCACCGCCACCAGGCGTCCCCCCAGCTTGGCGCCGATGGCGTACATGGTGCGGTAGGGCCACTCCGGCAGCTTTGCGTGGTACCTGGCAATGAAGGCCTTGGCGGTGTCCCTGTCGACGTTCACCAGGCGCAGGTCCTCATCGGACGGCGTCAGGGAGTCAGCGAGCAGCGCCACGACCGCCCACAGCGGCATTGGCCCGTACCCCTCCGAGACCGGCCTTACACCCGGCTTCGGACCACGGGGTGTCTTGATGATCTCCCTGGGTTTCTCGCCACGGACCTCGTAGCGGGGATCGATCTCCAGACTGCTGGTGCCCCACCAGGCCTCTTGGGCCTCAGCTGCCAGATCCAGGACGGTGTCCAGCATGATGTCACGGGCGAAAGGGGACAGAGGTTCTCCCAGCTTGTCCCTGCTCGGAAGCATGAGGTATTCCGCCAGCTCCTCACCTGGGTCGTCGCCGATGCCAGCTTCCCACTCCTGGTAGAGCACGATGAAGTCCGGATCCTCGCCGAGGTGAAGCGCCCGCGTGATCATGGTGTCAGCGAGCTCCAGTGGGTCCCGGTCGTCGAAAGCACCTGGGGGGAGCTCCAACGCAGCTCGGTATCCTCGGATGCCAGGCAATACCGCTTTGGCGTGAAAGCGCTCCCAGAGTGTTCCAGCCGGTGTCGGAAGCTGCTGCCAGATCTCGGAGATCACCTGGTCCTTGTTCTGGTTCAGCCAGGTCAAGAACAGCCTGTCTCCCAAGATCGCCGCCCGTTTTTTTATCCAGCGATAGAGATCCTCGGCCGTCGGCTCGCGCTCCTGCTCGGAGGACCAGAGAGCCAAGGCCATGGTAATCAGGGTGATTGTGAGCACACCCTCACCCTCCTGGCTCACCCATTGTCGAAACTGAGGCAATCGGAATTTGCGAGTGTAGACCCAGCGATCCGATAGCTCTTGTCGTTCGCGCCGCTGTCCTGAATGATCTCTCGCATGAGCCCATCTGTGGTGCAGCGCATCTGCCTCCCGATCCCGTAGAGGTTGTTCGGTGCGATCTGCTCGTAGTAGGCGTATGGCATGCTGATCTGCGTACCTCCGACAGTGAAATAGCGGGGGGCGGCTGTCACGGCCCGGCTCATGTGTTGCAGGTTCACCAGGGTGGTGGTCGCGTTGGGATTGTAAATACAGATCGCCTCCCCGTTGACGCCATTCCGACACGAGGTGAACAGGGCGTCAGAGTTCCAAAATGCCGTCGCGATGGCCCTGTTTCCCGAGACCATCATGCCGTAAATCCGCCCAGGAGTCCCCTCTCCGTCAGCGTCCACGGGCGGGTCCACGATGGCTCCGGCAATGCCCCCGTACCAATCCTCCAGCGCGACCTCATTGCCCCACAGGGCGAGGCTCTCATCGGAATTGAGGCAGAACACCTGATCCCAGGGGTCCTGGTCGAGCCGGTCAGAGATTTTCCAAAACCCGGTGAACCGCTCCCCGCTTGCGCTGCACGGTCCTCCCACTGCCATCGGGTCGGCGGTCGCCCCTCCGTCGGGGCAGAGCCCGATAAACAGAATCGTCGTTTTGTTCCCGTTAGTGTGGTTTCCATAGTTGGTGCCGCCCCCGTTATCCAGGATCATGGCGTCGTCTGGGCTGTGGACGAGGATCACCTGCATGTCGGGCTGGTTGCCCCCGACGGGAGTAAAAATCCTGTAGCCCACGCCGGTCCCTGAGTTGAACGCCCCAGTGTCAAGCTCCCAATACGTCGAGTCAGCAACGCAGAGGGCAATCGTGGTGAGGACCGACTCTGGATCCCCTGGGGTGGCGGGAACGCGAATGGCCGTCATGTTCCAGGTGAGGGTCGGGGCTGTTGAGGGCATCTGAAAAATCCTACGTCGTGGTCACGGAATAGACGGGGAACGAAACTACGTTGTTGTATCGGATGACGGTGCGAGAACCTTCTACGATGCCCACCGCCCCGGGAGCGGCTGCTCGCTCCACGACGCTCACCGCCGTGGCCTCGTTTCCGTTGGCATCGGTGGCAGTCGGGCTGAGCGCATCCGCCCCGCTGGGGGGGGTGCCGGCCCGGGTGGGGGGCCCCGGGGCGGCCCCCGCCGCTGTAGCAGCGCTCCCAGGGGGACGGCTCAGCACGGTGGTATAGGTGTAGGGTGCCACCCCTCCAGTGAAGGCATTGAACGTCGTGGTGGCCGGAGCGGTGCCAGCAGCAAGATCCTGACGGGCAGGGTCGGCGCCTGCGACGAAGTTGGAGCTTCCTCCCCCTCCTCCCCCCCCTGCACCTGAGGGGACTATCCAGGCGTTAGGAGGCCACTGTGTTGGGGTGGACCAGGCCATCTACTGGAAGTCTGCGATGAGGATGTATTCGCTGGTGATGGTGTGATCAGGCACCGCGGAGTTCACCTTGCTGTGGTGGTAGAGGGTCGCGCCTGTCGCATCAGTCTCGCTGGCGAACCAGGGCGCGTCGCCAGCGTTGTCCACAACCGCAGCTGCCACATCGTTTTCCACGATGATCCCCAGCCCTACCCCAAGCGTGGTCCTTGAGAGCATCGGGTCCACCGTTGTGCCGGTGCCAGCTTGAAGGAGGCATTTCTGACGGAGGACACGTCCTATCGTGCAGGTCAGACCATCAGCACCTGTGATGGTAGCCACAGAGGTGTCTCTGACGACGGTTTCCTCAATCAAAACCCGGTAGACATCTCCTCTACGGGTGACGGTTGTGGTAAAAGCCATGGCTCCTCCTCCTGAGATCGTACAGCGTCAGCATGAAAGAGGCCAGTAACTCATGATGAGAAAGCTTCGGGAATAGAGACCACCCAGGCGCCTTTCTCTGTGAGCTGCTCTGAGACCTCTACGCATACGCCAGGTCCTGTGTTGGCGACTTCCTTTGCCCGTTTCAGCTCCAGCACAAAGTCGCTGATGCGGTCCAGGACATCTTCGGAGACTCCCTCATCGGGGTTGCCTCGGATGTCGAGCAAGATGAGCTCCCCGCTCACCAGGTCCTGCCAGGTCAGAATGACGGCGAGAGGGCCAAGCGCATCGCGGTAGGAAAAGAGCCTGGTGTTGGAGCCGGGGCCGAGATCCACATGGATGCCCTGCTCGAGCACACACTCGTCGAGCTCGAGATCCAGCTCTGATCTCACCCGCTCGATGCGAGCTCCGTCTGGCCACCCATAGACCACCTGGCCAGTGGGAGTCTCGGAGAGACGACTCTCTCTGCGCCTCTCTGAAAAGTAGGCCAGCAGGGGTGCCAGAATCGGAATCGCCGCCGGGTTCATTCTCCTTCTTCCTCTCTTCCAAGCCTCTGGCGTTGGCGCCTGTACCACTCCACCAGGTACCGGGCCCGAAACTCGTTGGTCTTCTTGGGATTCACTCCTGTCCTTCGGAAGGTCTCTCTTGCCGCCTCTGAGGCTCGAAAGTCCCAGGCCAGGCTGTCCACACTGGCGATGATGGGGAGCTGGGCCAGGTGCGGCATCGCGGCCCCCTTGACACCAAAGAGGTGCAGCTGGATTCCGCGGGGGAGTTCAGGCTCGAGCTCTCCGAGGACTGCGAGTAGGCCAGTTGGACCATGGAGGGGGCGCCGACAAACGCTGCCGATCCCCACAAGAGGAGGGACACGAGGATGCGCTACGAGCTGCGCAAGTCCTTCATCCCGGTCTTTCTCGATGCGGCGGATCAGTTGTCGAGCTGCACTTCTTTCCTCTTCCGTCTCCACCTGGTTGAGGTCGCGCCTGGCTTCTTCGATGTCGAGCTTGTACTCGAGCTCTTCGGCTGCGATGTCCGGCGCATAGCGCCTCTCCCAGATCGGCCCCATCAAGTCCAGGGATCGGCGGTAATCCTCCGGAGTCCATCCCTGGAGCGTCGGCATCGGGTCACTCAGATCAGTCATGCCTTCATGGCGCCACCAGTCGACGTAGTCCAGCGTATCCGAGTACATGGTGACGGTGCGGTCGATGCGAGCATTGACCTCCACGCGGTCGGCAGCGACCTCTGGCTCACAGCAGAAGTCCATGGACGCCCACCAGCTCCAGGGGACGGAGCTGTGGGAGACGCGACTGATCTCCGATGGGCTCTGCGTCGCCACCATGTCGACGTACTGCTCCATCGTCCAGGGGTAGCCGCCGTAGCGGGCCATGGCGACGAACCCTGCGCTGTCCAGCGCAATGTCTGCGTAGTAGACCTCCTGGTTCCATCCAAACTCCTTGAACTTCTTGAGCTTGTGATTGAAGAGGCTGTTTGCGCTCACCAGGATCGGCGCCCCCATGCAGGACGCGACCTTTGGGAAGTAGCCAGTGGTCTTTGGCAGCCCGACGCGGATCTTCATCCGTAGAAGCCCCCGAGTCGGTACACGGCATCGACCCAGTTGTTGAAGTCTCGGGCGTCCACGTCGCCGGAGGTGTCCTCGCCCGCGCGGGCACGCTCTGCGGTACTCCGGAGCCACTTTGAGCTCGGAACTGCTGCTGCGGTGAGATCAGGAGGCCAGTCCACTGGGTCGCTGGACCATCGGAGCACGTCCACCCCAGCGGCGAGATCGAGCAGGCTCTTGGAGGAGATTGGCAGGTGCACCTGGTCCCAGTGCTCGGCGATCGCTGGCACTGCCTCGGCGACGATGTGGGTGAAGTAGGGGTCCATGGCGCAGCGGAACTGGACCCTCGAGATCGGGAGCTGCTGAGGCTCCTGGAGGGTCTGGATCGGGATGCCAGTCACCAAGTGGAGATGCAGGGCGAGCTCGGGGTTGGGTCGGGACTTTCCGGTCTCAAACTGCTTGTAGGCGCTCGGGGCGATCCCCAGCAGCAGGGCCATGTAGCGCTGGTTCAGCCCCTCGCCGCGGCCGAAGTGTCGCTCGACCTGCTGGTTGACGTGCTTTCGCCAGGCGCGGAGAGCCTCTGCAGCGGTGGGAGGCTTTGCGCTGCTCCTGTCCGAGAGGATCGCAGCGACGAGGGTGATCAGGGCGGTGGTCAGGGCCATCAGTCGCTATCTCCGTTGCTGGCCCCGCGGACCTCCGTGGCCCCGAGGATTATCGCTGCAATGCTAACCCGACGCGGATCTTCACGGTACCTCGATCGGGGACGCTACCCTGAGCGGGGGCCAGGGCAACCCCTCTCTCTCGGCATGGCGTTCAGCAGCTTGCATGGCGGAGGGAAGGTTATTGAAGCCCAGTCGCTCTGCGATCTCTCTCCACTTGAGGCCTTGTGTCCGGAGCTCGTAGGCTTGCTGTGTTCTGGGGTCGACCCGTGACACCGGCCAGGGCAGCCCCTCTCTCTTGGCATGGCGTTCAGCAGCTTGCATGGCGGTGGTAAGGTTATTGAAGCCCAGTCGCTCTGCGATCTCTCTCCACTTGAGGCCTTGTGTCCGGAGCTCGTAGGCTTGCTGTTCTCTGGGGTCGACCCGTGACACCGGCCAGGGCAACCCCTCTCTCTTGGCATGGCGTTCAGCAGCTTGCATGGCGACGGGAAGGTTATTGTAGCCCAGTCGCTCTGCGATCTCTCTCCACTTGAGGCCTTGTGTCCGGAGCTCGTAGGCTTGCTGGGGTCTGGGTTCGACCCGTGACACCGGCCACGGCAACCCCTCTCTCTTGGCATAGTCTCGAGCAGCTTGTATGGCGTTGGAACGGTGATTGTAGCCCAGTCGCTCCACGATCTCTCTCCACTCGAGGCCTTGTGTCCGGAGCTCGTAGGCTTGCTGGGGTCTGGGTTGGACCCGTGACACCGGCCACGGCAACCCCTCTCTCTCGGCATAGTCTCGAGCAGCTTGCATGGCGCTGGAACGGTGATTGTAGCCCAGTCGCTCCACGATCTCTGTCCACTTGAGGCCTTGTGTCCGGAGCTCGTAGGCTTGCTGTGCTCTGGGGTCGACCCGTGACACCGGCCGTGACACCGGCCACGGCAACCCCTCTCTCTCGGCATAGCCTCCAGCAGCTTGTATGGCGGTGTGAGGGTAATTGTAGCCCACTCGCTCTGCGATCTCTGTCCACTTGAGGCCTTGTGTCCGGAGCTCATAGGCTTGCTGGGGTCTACGGCCCTTCCTGGAGGCGGAGTCCGCCTGGTCAGCAGCCAGGGCAGATACGAGGACGATGACGGGGAGAAGTGGCACTACTCGTCCTCGTCTCGCCCGGTGGCGACCTTGGTGGCCCCCAGGATGGTCGCCAGGAGGAGGAGGCCCTCGGGCCCACGAGGCAAGCGCCCTCGTCTGAGATCTCGCATGACCCGGTGATGGGGGGTCCGGTTTTGCGCCGCCAGCTGCTCGAGATTCAAGGCCTGGCGCTGCCACCAGGTCCAGAGCGGGCCCAGCTCTTTCACCTCGTCCTCTACATCCTGACCACTGCGCCACCGCAGGGCGAGCTCGCGAAGATCGGCGGGATCTGGAAACGACCTGGGATTGCGTGGAGCTGGAAGCATCCTCCGAATGTCGAGATCGTCAGACGAGCTCCAGTCGTGTGTGGACAGCACCTGGAGCTGTTCAATGCGAAGAGCCAGACGTTCCAGCTCGAGAGGGCTCCTGGGGATCACAACAACTACTCCCTGGGTTTGACGGGCACTCCGGTAAAGAGGGCGACCCACCAGTCCAGAGACTCCCCGAACCAGGTATCCTCGATGTCGTTCTCCTGCATCCAGTCGATGACCAGGTTGACGGTCGTGGTGACAACGACAGCAAAGAGGAGCTGTCCGGTGCCCTTTGTGGTGCCGATTCGCATGATCTTGAGGGCGTTGCGAATGGAAAGGGCCATCGCACCGATGTACCGGCCGAAGAAGGAAGCGACCTTGTGTGGCCAGGAGGCCTTCACCTGGCTGAAGCAGGCTGTGAGCTCCCCGCCCGTCTTGCGAACGGCCTGGGCTACATCGTCGGTTGCAGCTGGATTCTTGGTCAGGATCTCGTCGATGAAGTAGCCGAAGAGGACGATCGTCTCGGCAATCGCCTTCATCGGCAAGCTCTTGCCAAGGAGAATCGCGCCTTCGGTTTGAATCGCCAGGCCGAAACGGCCCAAAGACTTGCGCATGGCCCCGTTGGTGATCGCGCCCATCTCCTTGGGCAGGTATTGCCCTCCCTTGCTGGCGGATTCCCAGAAGAGCTGTGCGAAGCGCATGAAGATCGTATGAGGCGCCAGGATCCAAGCGCAGCCCTCGCTCATCGACAGGCCGTTTGCGTTGAGCCTCTCCAGATTGTTGGCAATGCTTTCCTTCCAGATCGGACTCTCCGGGCTCCAGAGGTCATCGTGAGAACCCTCGAGCCACTCTCCGGCACTCTTTGCATTCTTGTGCACCTCGTAGGCGTTCACTGCCAGGCCGAGCATCGCGGCGGTGACGCCCAGGCCTGCAGCCACCTGGAATGCAGCCACCTCCGCAGTCGCGGCGCCCCCTACGATGAGGACGAGCGGGGCTACGCCGTATTCCTCCTCTTCGGACACCTCAACTGAGACCGTGCCGCTTTCCAGTCTTGGTACCGGCGTCCCCACGGGTGGAGGAGAGCGCTGGCGACCCAGGACCCAGGCGCCGAGACCGATGAGGACAGCTGGAACGTAGGCAATCATGACTCAGGTGGCCTCGAAGAGCCAACCAGGCACACCACCGTACTCGTCATCGGTGGGGGGAGGGAGCGTGAGGTGGAGCTGGCGGGGGAGCTTGTCCCGCACCATTTCAGTTGCGGCTTTGAGCTCGGGACTGACGGGAGCATTGTCTTTGCCAGCGAGTTCCTCCCGACCACCCTCCATCAGAGCGTATATGGCCTCTTCACCGTCTGGTGCATTGACCTTCCAGATCCCAATGGCGTTGAGCTTGTAGTAGTTCCAGCTATCGTGGATGGAAATCCTCATGTGCTCTTGCTCTGCCCTGGCATCTTCCCCGCTGAGGATGGGGATGAATACGTGGTCACCAATGGTGAAGGTGCCTTCTTTCCTCCTGGTTCCAGCTTCCGTTTCATCAAACCGAAAAGCTGGCACGAGCTTGGCAGCCTTGGTCAGCCGCTCCAGCTGGTGCTTATTCACCTTGGACTCAGACTGACCAAAGGCCTGATCGACGACCCAGCTGAACCTTTCTTCTCCCCAAGGATCGACCCTGAAATCCTCCTTCAGAAGTGCCAGTGCGTGGCGTTCCCCGTCCACCTCGGCCAATACAATCACGGTATGGGTCATGGGCTCGATGTTATTGGACCACCAGGTAGAGACGTCCACATCGAGCATGTTTCCGACGGCATTGAGAGCTGCTGGTGAGAGGATCTCGCTCGCTTGCCATCCGTCATCCCAGACGTGGACGACCTCGATGACGTAGTCATCTGGTACCTCGTTGGCCTTTCGATAGGAGTTGTAGGCAAGCGCAGCAAGGCCCGACGTGAGCCAGACAAGAAGGGTGACCGGATCCATCAGTGCTCCTAGTAGAAGCGGCCACCAGAACGGCGCCACTGGGCGGTGTCTGCGCCTGGTGCTCGGTGACCAGAGGCAAAGTAATCTTGCAAGGTCTCCCCAAAGGCTTCTTCTACGCCTTCGGAGACAGACCCATACTCCTCGCCTTCTTCCTCGACCGGCACGGGAAGGATTACCATCTCACCCTCTGGGGGCTCCCTCACAGGGTCTGGGAGTCTCCCCAGGAGACGCTCAACGACTTCTTCTGGGTCGGCCCTCCATGCGTCGTCGGCAACTGGCTGTTCGAGAGCGACAAGCTGGGCGTTGACCGTGTCCCACATGGAATCGATGGTAGCCACCATCCGGCCCCAGGCTTCCTGGTCCTCCTGGCGAATGGAGACGAAAGCAGCTCGAGTGGCGATGGCCGAGCATTCTCGGAATGCACGGAAGATCTCCTCACGGTATTGGATGATGCCGTTGAGGAGTGCCTGGGCCTCAGGGCGACCACCCTCAGCCATTGGCCACAGCGCACCTGTGTAAACCTTCTCGTACTCGGCCCAGCTCTGCGCCAGGTCTTCTGCCAGGCCAGCTGCAGAGATGTCTCCGTAGGCCTGTCGAATGCCTTGGTTGCGCAGGAACCAGGTGTCCCGGAGGACCTGGGCTGGAACGCCGCCCCGAGCTGCTTCGAGCCAAACGAAGAACTCACCGAGCAGTCGCTGCTGAATGAGGGCATCAACACGGCGCGGATCGTTGTTGGTGGCGTTGGTGAAGTTCATTCCCTGCATCACATCGCCATCGGTCGCGATCAGGTGCCACAGCTGCGCATCGGTTATTCCGTCGGTGCCATCTGTGCCTGCTGGCACATCTGGAGGGTTTTCATGCCACTCCACGCTGTATGCCGCAGCAATCAATGCGAGGATGGCAGGGAGTGTGACTGGCATGTGTGACCCTGATGTTCAGGAGGGAAACCACTACTGTGGCAGTAGGCGGGCTGCAAGGCCACCCATAGACTAACCCAAGAGAGACTTGTTGTGATGATATTGTCCACCCCCAGGAGGCCAAGGCGTTGCTGATCCCACTGATCCTCGCAGCACTCGTAGACGGCGTCGATGACCGAGCGCAGCGCGGGCGATTGCACGAGCTGAGCGGTCGTCTCGGTATGGGTGCCGGAAGACGGGGGAGGCTCACTCGAGAAGAGCTGCTGAAGCGCAAGATCCTGCGCATCTGGAAGCAGCATGGACCGCATGTCTACTGGGTGGTGATGGGGTGGATCGACTCGAGTGGCATCGAGATGCAGCGGATCACCAGCGAGGATCCACTTGAACAACTTGATCGCCTGCTAGGGCCGCTGACAGCACCGCTCTTCGTCCCAGAAGACCATGTCGGTCTCGTCGAGGCACTTCCATGGCTTGCCACACAGGTCAAGCTACAAATGGATGAGTTGCTCCCTCCCCCACCCCGCCACCACTACGTCGCGGCTCCTGGCGAGAAGGGCCACCTCCGTTGGTTGAGCCAGCTCCAGGCGATGGTGCCCACATGGCTGGAGTGGGGACCGGAGGCTTCCGGCTTGGCAGCCCTGGAGTTGGGCCGGAGGGGGGGCGATATCATCTGGTCAAACCTGTTGGAAACGGCCTCCCGCAGACAGGCCGAAACTCCCCCGGCACTTGTCAGCGTGTTGGACTGGATCCACGAGGCAAACCCAGAAGACCTCCACCAGCTCAGCTACGCCGACATAGGCCCCCGCATCACTGACTGGTACGCTGCGCAGGTTCCCTACGAGGTGAAACCTGAGACGCCCAGACCAGGTCGCTTCGTTGCTGAGATCGACGACTGGACCCTACAAGATCTCACCACCAAAAAGCTGCTCCTGCAAGAGGGTCATATCCTTCGTCACTGTGTCGGAAGCCCCAAGCAGCCCTACATCGCTAAGGTGTTGGCTGGAAAGACCAAGATCTTCTCGCTCAGGGATGAAGATGGACTACCCAGGGTGACATTCGAACTCGAGCTTGAGCCTGATGGATCGCCAGGCAAGCTTCTCCAGGCCAAAGGGTACCGGGACGCGATGCCCCCCGATATCGCACCTGGCTATATTCGGTGGGATCGTGAGGAGGTGCTGGAGGTCGTGGCCGAGGCAGCTCGCATCATCCAGCGCGACAGCTCCCGGTGGCGTGCGGAGGTGAGGGATCTCATCCTTTACGGCGCAACGGAGGAAGAAATCCTTGAAATGATCCGATCCGAGGCCAACCACCTCGATCAAAACAGTGCTTTTGCACATTCCCTCTACGAGCGGTTGCGGGAATTGTGTCTCTGGAAAGGATGGGTGGTCTGGGCAGAAGAGATCATCGGCGGCTCAAGGGGAGATTGGATGCCACCAGAAGTAGGAGCTGCTCAGGTGTATGAGTTGCATCTGCCGGATGTCACTGACGAAGATCGTGCCGCTGGCCGTGGGGTGGTCATGCAGCCCGGGGGCAAGGAGTTTGGTCCTTCAAAGATACCCCCCTGGCTGGAGATGATTGAAGAGGGTGAAAACTATGAACCTATCGACGAGGTCCCCATCTTCCTGGCCCGGCTCACCGAGACTGCCAATGTTCCAGAAGGCCTGTTGACCGTGCTCATAGAGATCTTGATTGCCCCAGCTGATTACGATAATCAGAGCATGAGTTTTGCCTGGACGGGACGAGTTGGCGCCAGGCTTGAGAGCTCAGAAGGGGCGGTCTGGGAGAGCGAAAAATACAAAGAGATCGCATACCAACCCTGGCGCAAAAAGGTGCTGGAAGAAGACGAGCCTAATCGGGTGATTGACCGCGACCAGGTCCACATGTGGCTCGCTCTCGGGTCCCCTTCGCGGAGCAGAAGCACGCGCTTCATGGACATCGTGAAGGAAATCTTTAAGTGGTTCCGCTCAGGTGACTGGGACTCAGAGATCGAGCTCGAGCGGCTCATTGCTCCAGGTGAGTTCATGACTCTGGACCAACTCATCAATCCAGAGCGTTTCCTGACTCACCTCACGACCATGACTGCCAACGAATACCGGGAGCGCCTCGAGCGCGAGCAGGCGCTCAGGGAGAGGCAGATGACCTTGTTCAGCGGGGCTCCGTGAGCCTGAGCTTACGTCGCTGCTCTTCGATCTCCAGGTAGTTCAGGCCGTTGTCGGAGACCCCCGCGCCGACTACGATGACGTGCACATGCTCCCAGCCCTGATCATCGCCGCTCTCACCGACGCCGTCGACGAGCGACAGCGGCGCGGGCGGCTGCAAGAGCTGGCGAACCGGCTGGGGGTCGGGCCTCGCCGAGCTGCGCCTCGAGGGGGTCTCGGGCGCTTTGAGAAGCTGTTGCAGGACTACCCGGACCTCAGCGGCCTCATCCCGCCCGAGGTTGTTGCCCGCCAGGGCTGGTGGTCGACGGGGGGGCCTCGCCACCCCCTACCTGCCGGCTTCCTCGGGCCGGTTCCTGAACTGTGGAGGACGAGACTCGCCACTCTCCTGGAGTGGGAGGGAGCCCCGACAGGTCAGGCCCCAGAGCCCACCGACCCGCTCATCACCTGGTTCGGTCGCGAGTTCGTGCTCGGGGAGATCCGGGGGCAGGGCCGCGCCGGCCAAGGCATGGGCGTCTCGATGTCCGAGATGGGCAACCTGGCCTACGTGCGCGACTGGTTCCTGGGCAGCGACGAGCCCATCGACCTGATGGCGCTCACCTTCGGCGAGGCCTACTACCTCTCGGCGATGTGGCACGACATCCTCGTGCCCGGCTACGACTACCCCGAGGGCACTGGACCGCTGCCGGTCGAGTGGTACAGGACCTGGCGTGACACCCCGCACCTGCTCCCGGATCGGGTCGTCGCGGAGGCCCGGGACGCCCAGCTCGAGCGCGAGCAGGCGGTCGAGACCTACGCCCGAGCTGTGCCGCAGGCCCAGATCGTGAAGACCTGGCCCGACGGCTGGACGGTGCACGAGCTCTGGCCAGATCCCGGTGTGCTCGAGTACGGCTGGGACGAGGGTGCGACCGAGGACCTGATCGAGCTGGTGCGCCTCGAGGGCCAGAGCATGCGCAACTGCCTCAAGGACGCCACGAGCTGGTACGTCAACGAGATCCTCGCTGGACGCCTACGGCTCTACTCCCTGCGCAAGCCACCAGGCGACGACGACCACGCGGTGCCAGTGGTGACGATGGCCTGGCGCACAGGGCTCACAGGCCCTCACGAGCAGTACGACGGGACCGTCGATGAGCACGATCCCCGCTACCAGGGGTGGGTCGAGATCAAGGGCCGCGGGAACAAGGTGCCGGCGCTGAAGTACCGGGAGCGTGTGCTCGACTTCATCTCCGGAGAGGGCCTGGGCAACCTCGAGCACATCGGCGCCGAGGTTCTCGCGATGGTCGCTCACCTGCCGGCCCAGGTCGAGTTCGGCGACATCGAGGTCGACCACCCGGTCGTCCAGTGGTTCCTGGACCCCCCCGTGGAGCTGCCCGAGTCGTTCAGTCGCACTCGCCGAGGACTGATCAGCGCCGTCGGCCTCGCCGAGGACGGCTCCCGCGTCGTGCGTGTCGTTGATGGTCGGGTCTCGAGGTAGTTGACGCCGTTTTAGACCACAGTGCCCGCACCGATGAGGCCCAGGCCGGCACGCAGCGCCTTGTGCTTCTTCGGCAGCTTCGCCGCGGCCACCAGCATCACGGGCCCGAAGACAAAGACGTCGAGCAGGCGCACCTCTTGGCTCTTGATGGGCCACCTGTCGTTGTCATAGCCAGCGAACTGCTGGGAGGATCTCATCGTCAGCCACCGTAGCGAGGACGCGAGGCGCCCTCGAGGCCGGAGGGCTGGTTGTTGTGAGGTGCCGCGGAGCACTTGATGCACGGGCAGCTCGTCGTGGTGCAGCTGGAGGACTTCGGGCAGTAGCCGCCGGGGCAGCTCTGGCGCGGCTTCGGCGCGGGGCAGCTCGCGCAGCCGTCGCCGCTGTAGAACGCTCGTCCCCCGTGGGTCGATTGGAACCGGTAGTCGAACGGGTCCTCGAAGCGTACCGAGACCAGGTGGCCATACCAGGAGCGGGGATAGTCCCGATCCGGACGCTTTGGTACCGATCTGAAGGGCCAGACGATGACGAAGACGTCTCCATCCACCCGCACCTCTTTCGGTGGGTCGTCAGGGCGCTGCTCACGCAGATCCCTCTCAAGCTCCGCCCGGTAGCCCTCGAGGTCGTCGGCGGTGGCTCTACCGTAGAAGGCGCTGCCCCCAGTGCTGAGACGCTGACGTGCATCGGGGTAGAGGAACTGTCCTGTCTGGTAGTCCCATGGACTCCACAACCGATGCATCGATCCTGATGGGATAGAAAACGGCGCGGGAGAGTGGAAGGTGTGGCCCTCCAAGGTCTCTTCGTCTCGTGCTCTTCGCCTGCCGACCCAGAGGGCTCCAAAGGCGACAAGAGCCGGTGCAAGCAGTGGAAGCATCGGTGTCATGATAGCTCGTCAGATCTATTCGCGCAGACTACGATAGTTCCAATGCTCCTCCCTCTGATCATTGCGACTCTCATCGACCAGGCTGATGATCGGGCCAGACGAGGAAGGCTCAGCGAGCTCAGGGGACGTCTCGGACTCCAGGAGAAGGTGAGACGCGGAGGACTCTACAACCGCCTGGTCTGGATCTTCGGCAAAGAAGTGAAGCCTGGCCTGGACCAGGTGATCGCCTGGACCTGGCTTTTCGACGATCGAGACCAGGCATGGCTTGGGACGTCCCTTGGCTTTTGGCCCCCCGACCAAACACCATTGCCCCTCCGCACCGTGGCGAACTTCGGGAGCAAGCTCCTGAATAATGGCCTCGAACTTGCCGGCCTGTGGATGGGGAGGGACCGAAACGGTGGCAAATCCAACTCCTTCTTCGAAAAAATGCAGGCCTACGCCCAGAAGAGGAGACATGCCGAGCTGGAGGCCACTCGAGTCATCAGTCGAACAATGGGGATGGGGTTCCACACTTTCAGGATCCCGCTCGACGAGGAATGGCTCGGCCCAAAAGATCGACCATCAAATCGCTCTACGCCCCATCTCTCCTGGATCGTGCGTGAGCTGCTCCGTGCATGGCACAAGAGCCTCGAGGGAGACCAAACACTTCTTTTCTTCCTGGGATGGCTCCCGGACCTTCAAGAGATCGTGGACTGGGCCTCTGAGGAGCACATCGACCTAACCCCCTATTCCGTGCAAGAGGCAGCAGTGGCGTCGGCCTTGTGGCATGAGCAGTTCAAGCACACCGCCGAGTTCCGGAACCCGCTTCCTGATGGCGTGGTGGTCGCCCGCTTTTCCAACGGATCTACGATCCATCGCCTGGTCACCAAGCAGCAACTCGAAAACGAGGGAAAGAGCATGGGCCATTGCGTTGGGGGGTACTGGCCAGATATAAAAACTAACCGTTCCCACATCTATTCCTTGCGAGGTCCCAACCGAGTCCCTCAAGCCACCTGGGAGCTCACCTACCCCACACCTGCCATCACGGGAAGGGTCACCTGGGACCTCAACCAGCTCGTGGGACCTGAGAATATCCCCATCTCGATCGCCTCAGACGAGTACCCGCTGGTTACCTGGTTCCTCCATCAGCTCGGCATCGAGATGAGCTCGATGAGGGTGCTCTCGGATGAGCTGAAGGCCCTGACCGTCTACAGGGCGCCTGGCGATGCTCCTGTCTTCCTCGGAACAAGGGGAAGCGTCAGGAAAGATCACTATCCACTACTGACGCTGAATGACATCGATGTGCTCCAGGCCTGGTGGGGGTCTGAGGATGCCACCTATCAGCTAGGTGAAAGGCTCCGTGACCAAGCACATGCCCATAGCGAGGAGCTCACCGAAGAGGACCACAAGCGCTGGAAGGAAGAGGAAAATGCCGGCGGAGGCTTTCCAGATCTGAGCTTCGAGGATTGGCTCTTGGACCTACAGGAGACAGCCTCAAGCGAGGTGACTGCCGCATGGGACGAATTCCATGATGCCATGGACAAGGAAATATCTGAAGTTGCATGGTGGCTGGACAGGGCCCACTACTGGAAATCCCACGCCGGGGGTGACCCGACCTGGCGGAAAACATGGACCCTTGAGGGGGAGGCTGATGAGGCTCCCAATCTGTTTTTGATAGCGGACATAGATACATACGACGGGACGCCAAGATTCTCCGTCACGGATCACTGGGGTTCGGTTTTGGGGGAATCGACTCGCAATTTGACGGCAGCCGTGATTGAAGCGGGGCTGATGAAGTTCGAGGCTGATCTTGAAGCCACGCTGGCGGCGACCCAGGGAGAGATCCTGATACCCGATGCCATCCAGGGGGTGGACCACATGAAGGCCCTACGGGCAGCGAAGGACTCTGGTGCGCAGCTCGATCGAGATATGCTTCGGGCCTTGCGCAGAGAAGAGGCTGAGATCAAAGCTCTTTTCAAGGAAGGTTGATGGATCCCGTCCTGCTCTGGATCTTTGTTTTTCTTGCGCTCGCAGCTGACAGAAGGCGTGGGCCCGGCGCCCCCAGGGGGATTCTCCCAGCTGTGCTGTTGGCTCGCCAGAACCATGGTACGGGTCCGCGAGAGGAATACCAGCTCAGAATGGCGCTGGCGCCAATGATGGGAAGATCCAGCAGCTGGGCATGGCAAGATGAGCTCCCTCCGGCTGGCCTGGTGACCCCGGTCGATGGCATCGCCGCGTGGCTGCTTGGACGCATGGGGCAAGGCGACCGTTTGCATCCTGGCATTCCTGGGGTCGACATGCCCCTCGAACTCGCACTCATCACCCACTGGTCGAACTCTCCTGGGGTTCATCTCACGGACGACCTGTCTTTCCCCGAAGCCTTGCACCGGGCTCAAGCCTGGTGGGCCAACCAGGCCGGGTGGGTGAAGCCTGAGACCCCGCTGCCGGATGCCCAGGTCCTGGTCCGCTTCCCGGACGGCTCTCATATCGACCGTCTGGTGACACCAAGCCAGTTCGATGAGGAGGGGCTGAGCATGGACCATTGTCTGCGCAGGCTCCTCCACTACTGGTTTGACCATGCGCGAGGTGAGATCGCCATCTACAGCTACCGGGATCGGGACAGTGTGCCCAGAGGCACATTCGAGATCGACCTGAAGAACCCAGAGACGCCGATCGTACAGTTCCAGGGACCTCGGAACGGCCCTATCCATGACCCGGATGCTCGTCGGCGCCTGGCCTGGTTCATCACCCAGTACCTCGGTATCCCTCAAGAAAAGATCGCTCGCCACTGGCTCTCTCGTATGGACCTGGCGACTCCCGAGAGGACGTCATGGGAGAGCTGGACGCCTGTTGCGGTGGAAGGCGCCTTGCCTCTGGAAGAAGCTCTGGAAGAGGTGAGATGGGGGACGGTGGAAATGGTGACACACCCAGAGGACCCGTGGGTGCTCCAGGACCTCGAGGATTCCACTGAAGCTCTGTTCAGGTCTCTAGAGGAAACCACGGCGATCAGGACCCTCACGACATCTGCAGCACGAATCTGGGCGGTGCGGGGAAGCCCGACCCTGCTCCGGTGGGTCTTGCTGATTGAAGGGTCGAGGGTGGTCCTGGTGTTGTCCACTTTCGATGACGAGATTGCCTGGTGGGCCAAGCACTACGAGGATCTCAAGGAAGCCCTGGGAATGCCCCCCGAGAGTGACGAGGCCGATCCATCAGAGGGTCTCGCGGGGAGCTCTACCCATCTGGCAGGCGATCCGCTCGAGGCGCTGGCCTCCATCGGGGTAGAGATCGAGGAACCTCTGCCCTACCTCAAAGAGGTTGAGCTCGAGAAGGGCGTCTGGTTGCTTCCAGCACCTGACCCAGCTCCTCCCGAGACCATTCTGGACGAGCTCGATCTTGCGGGGATCGGCCGAGAGGCCAGGGTATTGGTGCCCCGGGAAGCGGCATTGAATGGTGGCGGGCAGGAAGAAGACTGAGGGACCGACTCAGGGATTCCACTCTCTCGGCACCAGCTCCCACCGATTCAACACCGGATCTGCCTCGAGCACCATCCTCACGGCCACGGCGCTGAGCATGGGAGGCACTGCATTTCCCACCTGCTGATAGCATTCCTGGACATTGCCCATGACGGGGTAGTCTTTTGGGAAATCCTGAAGCACCGCGTTTTCATGCCACTTCAGGGAGCGACGATTGAAGATTCGCTCCAGATCATCCCGGCTTGAGGCGCTTCCCATCCCCTGAGAGCAGGTGGTCGTCACGGTAGGGGAGGGTTCGTCGCCGCGATGGACCTCGACCCAATGCCAACTGTTTCCGTAGGCGCCCACGATGGTCGTGCTTGGCTCCTCGGTGAGGTCTCTCTGTTCCCGCTGGTGGTCAGCGTTGGGCATCCTGGGGTTGGTCCCCCCCCCAAAGAAGCGGACCTCCGGTTCTACGACCATGTTGCTTCCTCGGCCAGTGATTGTCCGTGAAACGCCGTCTTCATCGGCCTTTGTCCTTGGTCTGCTGTCCGCATCGAGAACAACTTTCTCCAGTGCCGATCGCATGCTCCTCCAGGGGAGAAGCCCTCCAGCTCCGCCTCTGGCATGGGTGGGCGCCGGCCAGCTCAACACAAGTGGGCCAGCTGCAATGATGATCCTGATTCGCTTTTGGGGGAGCCCCCAATCAGCACAGTTGACCTTCCACCAGGCGGCATGAGCAAAGCGCTCACGAAGGCCAGGCATCACGGTGTGATCCAGATAGCACCTGGCGCACACCTCAGGATTGGGAGATGCGCCCTTGTTGCACCCACTCTTTTTCAGGTGGTGTGTGAGGCCGGAGACGTTCTCGATCAGGAGCCACCGCGGACCAATGCCAGTCTGCTGGGCCTTGTCGATGGCCTTGAACAACAAGGGGATGCCGTTGCGGGGATCCTTGGAACCTGCCAGTTGTCCAGCCGAGCTGAAGCCCTGACACGGAGGGGAGGACCACCAGATGGGTGCATCGAGGAACCTCTCATAGCGGGCCACCCGCTTGACGTCGGCCTGGATGACCGGCCGACCCGCAGCTCTCTGGGTAGAGGCAGCCGCATTTTCACGCTCGATAGATGCGACCACCTCCACCCCAGCTCGCTCAATACCGAGATCAGCGCCGCCAGGTCCCCCGAAGGTCGACATCGCTCGTGGACGTCTTGCGATGGCCAGCAGCTCGGAGACCGCCTCTCGGCCAAGGCCTTTCTTGCCAGCTCCGAGACCGATAGAACGAGTCACTCCAGTGCGCTCGATGATCTCGAAGCCCAGATCCCGGTAGATCTCAACTACGCCAGGTACCCAGGAGTTCTGGGCGATGATTTCAGCGCCACGATCCCGGGCCCAGGCCAGAAGCTGGGCGAGCTCCCTCTGGTCATCAAGCGAAAAGCCGCTCTTGTCATAGCTGGTGAAGTTGCTGGTCTTCGATCTGGGCCAGAAGGGCGGATCCGCATAGACCAGGTCACCGGGACCGGCCTGGTCGACGAGCTCACGCCAGTCAGAGCACTTGAGGGTTGCGCGTCGCAGTAGTCTGCTGACTGTACGGATGTGGTCGGGCGCCGGGAGGCTCAAGACGGAGTAGCTCCCGATGCTGGCATTGAAGTTCCCGGCCTTGTTGACGCGCCACAGACCGTTGGTACACCCCTTGTTGATCCAGAGCATCATGGCCGCAAAGCTCGCTCCTTCCGGCTCCATGGCATTGAAGCGGCTCCGATTGTCGTAGTAGTCCTTCCGCCACTCCGGACCTCTGGGCAAGCGGCCCAGCTCGGTGATGACATTCTCCGCCTCGTCGCGAACCGCCTGGTGGAAGGCCATCAGCTTCTCATTGACATCGCCAAGCAGACCCCCATCGACCCGCCCCGCGGCAGCTGCAGTGAGATAGACAGAGCCAGATCCCAGAAACGGCTCGATCCAGCGACCCGTGGTGCATCCAGAAAGCGCCCTGGTGATCATCTTTGCCTGTCGAGCCTTCCCACCAGGCCACTTCAAGAGAGGCCGTCGGTGAGAGCCAGCTCCGCCGATGACCAGGTGACGACGTGCCGGTGAGGGCTGAGAGAGATGGAGGAACTCAGGCTTGCTATTGGTGCGCCCAAGGGGCGTGATGTCCTGGGTTTCCCAGCCAGGCAGATCCAAGGGCTCCCCTTCGCTCACTGCGACTCGAGCACCTCGGTCTGCCAGCATCTGCACCAGGTCCAACAGGGCCCCTCTCGCTCTCTCGGCGTCCTCCCCCAAGTTGAATCCATAGCCGGTCGCCCTTCGGTAAGGAGGATCAAAATAGATGGCTGCGCCGTCGAGTCTTTTTGGCCATTTCAAATCCAGGCAGCTCCCATGGTAGACAGCCATGCGGCCCCCAAGCACAAAGTGGAGATGCTCGAGACTCTCGGTGATGTCGACAGGACGAGGGCGCTTCCTCGAGCGCTTTCTGATCGCTGATGGAGAGAGCTGGACAAAACCCTTGGAATCCCAACGGCCAGAAGGGCCAAGTGCGGGCTTGAGAGATGCTTTTTCATTCTGGGGTGCACGCCAGGTGCGGGTCGCCTCGGAGAGACTGTCGAGATGGCGACTGTGACGCTCAAGACCAGGGGTCCTGCTATCGGAGAACTGGAGCTTTTTGAGATCAGGACTGTTGGGCCACGGATCGCCCGCAAGGCGCCAGCCCTCCTCGGTATCCACGACCGGGACGCCCCCAGGACTGTAATGCTGCAGCGCGAGCCAGGAGGCGACGTGGTCCTGTAGCAGCTCGATACGGTCGGCGACCGTCTCCGGGCGCATGAGTCCCTGGGAACCGTGCCCCTTCTGACGGGCTGGTTGATCAGCGACACCCCCTTGTCTTCCTTGCATCCACCCAGCCCTCCACCACATGGGAAGGCCTGAAGCAGCGCGTCCCTGCAACCAGAGCCAACTGGCAGCGGCATCCTCGACTGTCTGCGGAAGCGGTGCGGAGCGCAACCGCTCCCAGAGGGCCCTCGGCTCCTCGGTGGACCAGCTTCGCAGACGATCTGCGACGGAGCTCGAGCGGTGAGGGTCCAACAACACGGGCCAGACCCAACCCCAGGGGCCAGGATCACAGAGCAGGACCTGGCGTGCGCCCAGGCCCTCTTCCAGACCGAGCGCCTCCAGGATGTGCCTGGCATAGCGACGCTTGCCTCCCATCCAGCTCACCGGAGGGACAATCTTGGGGCCCCCCAGCAGCTGGAGGGTAACAGCAGCAGCCCCACAACACGGCTCGATGAAGATGAGTGGTTGCTGGGCCATCGCTCCCCCCTGGTTCGAGAATCTATGCCACCCTGAGTGGCGAGTCAACTCCTGATAGGGGGCCTTTCCACCACCCTCTTGGGGTCGCCCCCTGGTGCGCCAGGTCCTGTACTGATAGGCTTATATTCGAGATCCTGTGCATGAAGTGGGACTCGAGGAGCGATCGATGTCCAATGTCTCCTTCACGACAAAGGGCGGCAAGAAGGTCACCTTCAAGTCATCTTCCAAGCGGCGAGGAAAGCGCAAGCTCTCCGCCTACAACCGGTTTGCCAAACGGGAGCTCCCAAAGGAGATTGCCAAGGGAAAGAGCGCAAAGGCCGCGATGCGAGCTGTGGCCAAGGCCTGGAAGGAACAAAAGGCTTGAAGGCCAAGAGATAGCCCAGCTCCAGATAACCGGATCAAAGGGTTATCCTGACCCCAATGGAATCAATGCCCCGCGATGAAGGTTCCCACCTGGTCCTGTGTTGGAGCGATCTTCAGCTGACGGCCATGGAGGAGTCGCGCCTGGATTGCCTGGTGGAGGACTTGCGCTCTAACTGGGGGCTCGCCGTCTTTGTGCATCGGGCTAACGGCATGACCACGCTGCTCGCCAGCGGGCCAAGCAGCAAGCTCGATCTCCTGGTCCATGACGTCCGAGTTGCGGGCCATACTGTCAGGGAAGAGGTCACCGCCATCGCATGATGATCGTCCCCACAATTTTGGCCATTCTCGCTGATGGTGTCGAGGAGAGACAGCGCCGGGGACGCTTGCGTGAGATCGAAAGTCGGCTCGGCCTGACCCTGCAAGCCAATGCAGGTGCATCTGCCAGAATCGAGTGGATCTCGAAAACGTGGGGAGAGGAGATTGGGAAGATGGTCAGGTCGATCATCCTGACCGTCATCTTGGACGACATCGAAGCTGAGCTCCCTACACGGACACGGTACGATCCGCTCCTTGTCTGGCTGGCACGAGAGATCGTGAGAGCGGGCCAACGCTCTGTGGCAGCGGAGGAGCCGATATATGACACAAGAGGACTTGCTGCACTCGCAAGGGTCGCTGCAGGCGAGATTTCGCTGTTCAGTTTTCAAGAAGGCCTGGAGACCGTGGTGACGGCCCTTCCGTTGATCCTCGACTGGTTTGACGCTGAAGGACCCAACATCACACCCATGAGCTGGGACGAAGCCATGTTGGCCCAAGTAGCCTGGCATCGAAGTTTTGCTCCAGCTGCAGAGGGTCTGGTCCCTGGCATCGTCGTTCACCGCTTCGATGATGGCTGGACGATCCAGCAACTCACCAAGCGCAAACAACTTGACGCAGAAGGGAGGGTTCTGAGGCACTGCGTGGGCTCTTACTGGAGCCGTGTGGCTGAAGGAAGAAGCAAGATCTTTTCCCTCAGAGATTCATTGGGGAAAGCCCGCATCACCATCGAAGTACTCGCCTCGGGTCCCAGTGAAGGGGAAATGTCGGCTGCCCTCGGGTACCTGAACCGGCCGGCGAATCCCGAGGAGCTGCAAAGAATCAACGCCTGGCGTCTTCCTCACATCGGGGAAGCTCTCGCTTTGCTCCGGGAACGTCCAGGGGCCATTCCTGTCGGAGATGGATGGGTCGTCGTGCGCCTGGCTGAGGATGACATTCCCTTGCTCCGCGCATTTGGGATGCGCTTGTATCTCCCGAGCCGACGACCTCTACGCTGGACTAGGGTACAACACTCTTTCGTCCTGTTCTCGCCGGAGGGAGCACCGAAAACCGTCTTCTATTTGGGTCCCTCTGAAAGCGCTCCCCCCCCCTCGCGCTCCTTCTTTTCCATGACCTTCCCACACCAGGGAAGTCTCGGGGCTATCGCCATGCGCAACGAGGCTGCCGTGGCTGCTGTTGCTGCGAC
>Ga0080013_1001841_pt1 | contig 26782 bp, 17 predicted proteins | sample ETNvirenome_6_85_FD_69236 | JGI IMG/M metagenome (GOLD analysis project Ga0080013, IMG submission 69236) | Marine viral communities from the Pacific Ocean - ETNP_6_85 (SPADES assembly) (version 2) | ecosystem: Environmental > Aquatic > Marine > Oceanic | place: Pacific Ocean | collected 2013-06-19
CTGGGGAGACCCCGTAGCCAATGGACTAGAAGCAGTGATTTCAGCGTGGGCTGATGTAGAGATGTTGAAGACACCTCTAATAGGAGAACTCTATAAGAAAATAGAGGAGCCACCTGAGTGATACTATGACCAAGAAAGCAAGTAAGAAAATCGAAGACGTCGTAGAAGAAGTAAAAGAGGAAGGCGTCGCAGTGGAGATAGTAACTGAGACCAAGAAAGATTTAAATGACTTTGTAGAAAGACGAGAACCCAGTGGTAAACTCGTAAGAGTATACAAAGATGGAAGAGTAGAACCGGTGAGATAATGGTAGCTAAGAAATCAACAAAGAAGGCTGAGCCTAAAAAGAAAGTAGCTAAGAAAGTTATTAAAGAAGTGGTTATAGAAGAGTGTAAAGGACACTCTGGACCACCGTGTAAAGACCCAAACTGCCCTGAATGGGGCCGTTGGTAAGAATAGATGGGGATGTTAACGTCCCTATCTCGCTGTGAGTGTAATCCCGATGAGGATTGCACTTGCGGCAAAAGAGTTTTAATAGACTATAAGGCATAACCTTTTATAGTTTACAAAAGTAAAGTAATGAACCGCATTGGAGTGGTAAAATGTTTAAGAACGAAGTAGCAGAATTTATATATAAAAGAACGTATTCACGTTGGTTGGAGAAAGAGGGTCGTCGGGAAGATTGGCCCGAAACAATTGAGAGATTTTTAGATTTTATAATTTTAAAAAACCCCAAGATTCCAGACAAATCCATTAATAAAATAAGAAAATATATGCTTGAGTTTGCAGTGATGCCCTCCATGAGATTTCTATGGGCCGCTGGTCCAGCAGCCAATTTTGATAATACTTGTATATATAACTGTGCATTTGCGAAGATTAACTCCGTCGAGGCTTTCTCCGAATGTCTTTATGTACTGATGTGTGGAACGGGGTTTGGCTTTTCAGTGGAACAAGAAGAAGTAATGAAATTACCCGAAGTGCCTGAAATAAAATCCGGTCAAGGTTTAGCTAAAGTTATAATAAAAGACTCTAAAGCTGGCTGGGCTGACTCAGTAAAGACATTGATGGAAAGCCTCTATGACGGACAAAATATATACTTTGATTATAGTATTATCAGACCAGAAGGAGCTCGCCTTCACACAATGGGTGGTCGAGCCTCTGGCCCAGCACCATTAATCAAATTGCATGATTTCATACGTGAGACCATGCATAATTCCCAAGGTCGAAAACTCACTACTCTCGAAGCTCATGATATATGTAATCAAATTGCTGAGATTGTGGTAGTGGGTGGAGTTAGACGTAGCTCACAAATCTCTTTGAGTGACCTTGATGACACTAACATGCGTCATGCAAAAGAGTGGCCCTTCCCTATAAAGCGTGCTATGGCAAACAATAGCGCTGTTTTTAGGGAGAAGCCCTCCGCAGCAGAATTTTTAAAAGAGTGGGCAGCATTAGCTTTATCAGGGACAGGAGAACGAGGTATCTTCAATCTCCAGTCTGCTCAAAACAAAGCCCCCTCTCGACGTTACGCTCCTTTAATACAGGGAACCAATCCCTGTGGAGAAATTATGTTGCGGGATATGCAGTTCTGTAACCTTTCGGAAGTAGTGGTACGGAAAAACGATGACCTCGATTCGTTGCTTGATAAAGTTGAAACAGCCACATGGTTAGGTGTAATACAAAGCACCTTTACTAATTTTCCATACCTGAGAAAAGAGTGGAAAAAGAATTGTGACGTAGAACGGCTTCTAGGCGTCAGTTTAACCGGACAGATGGATAACCCCTCGGTACTGACTTCTGAGTGCTTAAAGGCCCTTAAAAGCCGTGTTTTACGCATTTCTCGTAAAGCTGCTAAGGTACTGGGTATTAATGTACCCACTGCTACCACTTGTGTTAAGCCATCTGGTACTGTTTCCCAACTTGTCGATTCAGCGTCCGGTGTTCACCCAAGATATTCTCAATACTACATTCGTCGTTACAGGATAGCGTCCCGTGACCCCCTATTCAATCTTATGAAAAAATCAGGAATAAAGGCTACCCCTGAGGTGGGACAAACTAGACAAAACGTATCCACTTGGGTACTTGAATTCCCAGTCAAATCCCCCGAAGGTTGTATAACACGTAAAGATGTTACAGCACTAGAACAACTAAGTCATTATAAAAATCTTCAACATAATTGGTGTGAACATAATGCCAGTATGACAGTTTATGTTAGGGATGATGAATGGTTTGAGGTGGGCAACTGGGTGTATAAAAACTGGGATATTATCAATGGAGTTTCATTTTTACCCTATGATGGTGGTAAATATAAACTGGCCCCATATGAGGAGATTGACCACCGAACTTACGAAAGGCTTATAAAGAAGCTCCCCGTAATTGATTATACACAATTGTCACAGTATGAAATGGAAGACAATACTCAAGGTAAGGGTGAGTATGCTTGTGTTGGTGATAAATGTGATATATAAACATGGAATTTGAAAGAGACATTACAGGCTATGGACGCAAAATGGGTCTTGACGCAAGACTTAATGACGAAGGGAGAATCGACGCAGTAGTTAGACTTGGCGACGGAGAATTCAATGGGATGCAAGTTGCAGGTACCGTTCAAGCTCGCACCATGAACCCCGGCGGTAGTGAAGCTTCTGGTGGAGGAGGAATATCAGGTGATTATGCTCCTTCCTATGGTAGAGATGATGATGTAGTTGGAAACCCACGAGGTCCACCAGCGATGAACATCGCCTAATTATCTCTACTACTAATATACTCAGCCAATGTGGGCGGCTTCCTATTAATAAGAACACTCATAGTATAACTAGAAGGAGAGAAAGAAATATTTTTACCGAGAACACGGTAGTTCCCACTGTATTCATCTTCACTCGTTATTATACTGATTACACTGTTCTCAGCCAAGTAAACCCCTTCAAAAGTATCAAAGGTATATTCGAACTGAGTTTTCAAATTGGCTTTAAAAATCTTCTGAGCAAAGTCGTAACACGCAGCAGGAGATAATAATGAATTATTGGTTACTTCTAAATAAGTCCTATCTAAAGCTGAAAGAGCGCTATCATGCACAAATGTTCCTTTTACTCCATTATTACCGTTTACTATTACGACGGTAGGTACTTTCCTATTTATTATTTTGAGGTTGGTAATATTATCATATTCAGTATACACATGAGAAATAACAGCATTGTCTACATCAGCTTCTAATTCTATAACGAGCTGAGAATAAGTACCATCATCAACTATCTTAGCTATATTAGGTCGTGGTAAATCCACGGTATCTGTGTTTACACTCTCTTTAAGAAGAGTTTGTATAATATCAAGAATGGTCTTAGTGCCACGTATAGGGTTTTTTGAAGACGATATAACGGGGTCAGTGTCCCCTATATAGTCAGTTTTTATTTTGGTATCCAACTTACCCAATTCAATAACCTTCTTAATGGCTGCCCCAGCAGTAAGTCCATCTAAATTAGTTCGGTCATCTAATGCAACTTTAGCGGTCTCAGCCTCTCCTCCTTTTACCAAATAACCAAAACCATCTTCTGCGTGTATCTGAATATCTGTAAAGCTTTCTTTAACCCTCTTTATCCATCCCCGAAAAAGAGGAATTGCATCAGACGTGTTCATGAAAAAGGTAACTTCTCGGTTCCAAAAATTCATCCCCACTCCTGCGTTAAGAGGAATAGTAAAGTCCAACTGAGCAGCCTTTAGTCCCCCTTGGTGAGAATATCCGGCCTGAGTAAAATCCATCTCCCTACCCGATATACAAATCTTAGGCGTAAGTTCTAACATCTTCAATGCCTCCCAAAGGATAGATGTCAGTAATCATATTGAAATTACCATCGTAAATAGCAACCTCTTCTACTGTCATATTAAAGGAATAATTCATTACTGCGCGCGGTCCACCCAATCCTCTCGAATCAGACACATTTGTAATAATCCCCCAGAATCTTACATATGTCCCATCTTTCTGCATTTCGTCCCAGTAAACTCGAACAGCATTAGCTTGTAAATCTCTCACCTTTTTCAAATGACCATATAAAGAAGAGGGCCCTTTAGAATCAAATTTATCACTTACACTGTCGCTTTCATCCCCGAGTGCCACACTACTAAATCCAATCTTAGATATACTTAATCCAGTCTTAGCTATAAAGACTTTCCCTTTACGTGTAATAGCCTCATAATAATTTCCCTCTCGGGAAATAGAAATGTCACTTGTAATAGCGAGTGTATTTAAATCCCATGCATGGTCATCTATCTCTTCAACATACTGAGCCGCTGATTCATTATACGGGAGAATATTCCATACCTCAGCTCCGGGTATGCCCGCAACATTGCCTGTAGCCGATGCCGTTGTCCCACTCGCAAAACCAGTACCTTTAAGTACTACCTTGAGTGGATATAAATCAGTATCAAACCACACATCATTTAGGGCTTCTCCAGCAGCGGACCCAGACATAAATCCATATCTGTTAGGCCAAGCCACACCATCCGCCGAATCAACATTATTCATTTCCCATGCACCCGCAGCCGCACCAGTCCCAGTACTACTCCACACCTTACTAGCACCATCTATTACATCATAAAAATTAACACGCCGCATCCTCAGTTCATAAGTAGCCGCTACATCAAACTCTCCATAATTAGTAGGCGGATTCCCATCATCATAACACGCTTCTCCTACCTGTAAATAAACAGTTGTAGTACCATTATAACCAGCTTCACTACCACTGGCCACCCAATAAGCAGTCCCATATTCATCAGTAACATCCCCAGCGCTTCCACTATTTAATATAGCTAAGTATTTATAGGCTCCTATATTAGATATAGTGCCAGACAAAGTGGAATCAATATCCCCTGTAAAACTAACTACCTTACCTGCCGCTCCCCCCAATGTAATAGAAGCACACGTTCCAGTAAAATTCCATTCATAAGGATTTACAGTAGGGCTAATAGGCGTTGCACCACTGCTTTCAGGAGTATCCCAACCAGCATTCCCCGATTCAAGTCCCATAACATCATCAAATGTAACAGCACTCCAATCTGTAGGCATGTCAAATTCTAGGAAGCCAGACTTACTAAAAGAAGAACCCACCGTTTCGTAAGTATCGTTACCCGTGTCCCTATATTCCTTTGTGGACCTTGTACCATCTTCAAAGAGGAGAGGCTTCCAATACATGTTAGCTCGAACAGTATCGTGGTTATCAGACCGCAGATAATATAACCCAGCTATATCTATTTTAGCTGCTCCCCCCGAAACAACACTCATGAAATCTTTAGCCATGGGTGTGTTCTGAATAAAAATCTTATTATGTTTTTTCGAAGCCAAGAGAATCAAATATTCATAGGCAGTCCTCGCATCATCTGTTCTGTTCTTGTAAGATAGTGTGTTGATACCATCTGTATCCATAACCCCGGTCTGAGTATTAGTAGTTGCATTGGTAGTAATATCTTTAGTGTGGACAATAGCGCCCCCTGTGGCATCCTTGTCTTCATATAATTTACAAATAGATTGTGCTACGGGGTGTGCTGGTGGAGTGGCCACCTGAGCCCCTGAATTAGCCCAATCCAAAGCAGGTGAGATTCTAAACACACCTGCATAATTATCTAAGGTACTTCCCTTAGAAGAATCCGTATAAACATAATCTCTTAATAGATGACCCTGTGGTTGTAATCTATTATAATCATCCAAAAGGAACTGGTCCTCTCTTGGTTCTGTAGAAGCATCTGTTCCCCATGTGAAGGCTGCCCCCGATGCAAAGGCAATAACCTCATTACTGCTAGCATCTGTAGTAATACCTTTCCTCAATAACCCATCTGGCCGCGGCTGATAAGTATAAGCCACAGTCGCCGTAGCATCCGTACCACCCGATATACTAGTAAGGGTAGTCGTGCCGGTCCAGACATCAACAGGAGTAAACCAATTCTTACCATTATCATAGTAATAATTACTAATGGAAGTGTTGGCAGCTGCTGTCCTACTCTGGGACATGTCTATATTGACTGTCCTTCTACTATCATCAGCCCTTTTCAAAGGACTTCCACTTGAAACATATGTAACAGGGTAATAGGGTATAAGAGTACTCCCACCCGCGGTAACGGTATTGTTACCTGATGTGAGAATAAATAATTTAAGACGATTAAAATTGGAGACGGTATTGTAGACAGAAGAATCTATCTTGGAGTTTTTCCATCTTACCTGCGTTATTCTTTTAACCTTGTAAGCAGCTGTATTGATTTTTTCGACCCCAGAACCACCATCCACACCAGCAGACGCTGTAAAATTTATAGTTATCATCGCATTCGAGCCACCAGTAAATTGGCCTTCGTCATGACCGTCATTGAGGTATTCCACCTCCGCGTCAATATCTAACGCAGCAGCATCTAAAAGGCCACCACCATCACTGGCAGCCACCGTGGGGGCTATAGCAAAATAAATATCCCGAGCTCCATATTCTGTAAAGAGACTATTATCAATCCCGCTGAGAACCTGTTTGTTCTCAAGCCTTATTACAGCAGTAGCATTTTTATCAGCAACTCCTATGCTCTCCACTCTTGATGAAGACTCCAAGGGAGCTATACTGGTGTTAGTAGCTGCATTCTGGAAGTATTTAGAGAAGATGCCCTGAGAATTAACTGTCTGTACGACGGGCTTGAATGTGCCCGACTTGGTGTAAGTGTGTTCGACCACAGTAGAGCTTACTGGATAATCAAATTGAACCCATTGGTAATTAGCATTTAATTTGCTATTATCGGTTCCGTCATCCCAATCTATATAAAGAGCTCTTATGTCTGCCTTGTTAAATACAAGTTTAGCATAGCGCTTGTCGTATACATCCGTAGATGTCTCCGCAACCGTAGCCCCGGAATCAGTAAACCAATCTAATGAGCTCATACTCCCGTAGCCTCCCACGTCACTCCACTCGATGAAGCAACTAAATCGGTACTACTACCTATTATATTATGATAATCAAATAAAAATAAACGAGCATTGTATTTTATTTCTGTACCAGAACTCATATCTGGTAAATAGCTCGTGTCTAAAATATATTCATTGGCTTCAGTGGGAACATGTAATGCCTTTGAATGAACCATACATTCAGACATTATACCACGAAACACATCACCCACACCACCGGGACCATCGGAACCTATATTAATCAATCCTGTATATCCAGTACCGTCATATAAAGCTCTATCAGTAACCCAACCCCCAGCAGATTGAGCACATAACATACCATTAACATACAACTTAACATTATTCTGTGGTAAAGCAGCATTAAATACTACTACTATATATAAAGGAGATTCCCCATTATTAGGGAAACTATAGCTACTAGTAAGTGTATATGTCTTTCCTGAAAACCCAGCAGCCCCACTCGTAAGAGTAACTCGTGGAGTTACATTAGCATTCGCAGTAGCGCCCTTGGTATAATCTATTAAGAATGTACCATAAGTATTATCCCTATCAGAAAATATAGGCTCTCCTGTGCCCGTAGTATCATCATTAGGAACACAGTGTGCTATAATAGTAGCTTCGGTAGCCCCGAACCACCCCCATGAAATAGAACCATCTGTAGTAGGCCAATTTATTGCTGTGCGGTCATAACTAGCATCATATCCCCATCCAGCCGGACCTGTAATAACACGGTAACTGCCATCAGTAGGACCCATTAAAACACCCGTACTCTCAGAACCTGAATAATAATATCCACGCGCTAAGCTATCAGTATCAGGAACCTCATTAACCGAAGCCCTGAACCAAGCACCATCATATTTATTCAAAATAGGCTCGGTATCAATATATAATAACCTATAGAGAATGTCATCACTATCTTCCTCCCATGTAAACTTTAAAGCATTTAATTGTTCCCTATCCAACTTATAAAGGTCGGCTTTATCTGCTCCAGACCCAGATAATATATTATAATTGGGGTAAACTTTAAGAGGAGCACTAAATTTAGGTAAATTATCTTTATATTGCCAATACATAGTAGGCTTCTTTTCTGTGGCTGTGGACTCGTCACTATAAATACTTACAGTCTCTCCCCCTGTCGGGTCTCCTAAACCAAGCCTGAATATTATTGATTCTTCGGGGGTTGTTTCTTTACCGGATGCTAAACGCGTCAGGTCCAGAGGAACCCAATCATCAATAAGAGCAGTGGCCTGAGATATCTCACCTCCAGTCTGCTCCTCTTCATCAAACGTACCATAACCATAATCTATATTAGAAACCAATGTGGTATTAGTCACAGAAGGTTCTAAGTCCCATGACCTTATATTTAAACTCGCTTCTCCTGCATTAGCTCTGAGAGAACTCTTATAACTATAGACACCCTCATTCCATGTACTACCCGATAAAGAAGCTGCTGTGGGTTCAGTATTCCCGTCACCATCCGTCCCTACATTCTGAATTATGGCAAAGTTCTTATATGTTCTCCTTACCTTCTCAGCTGGCCAGTAAAGGTTAAGCCAATATTTTTTAGGACTTAACCACAAATCAACAATGTTCCCGGGTACACACAAATCAGCCCCAGTATCTGAGGTTATTATACTTCCATCAAAAGTAACCACCCCAGTAGAATTATCAATATCTATATCATCTGCTAATTTAAGAGAAGACGTACCCCATCCCTTAGTATAGGCACTCCCCCCGGGTGCGCCGCTTGGCATAACTTGCCCTATAGAAAATATTATATATTCATCATCTAAATATTTATTGAATATTTGAGTATTGGCCACCCTCACTTGATTATCAGCCAAATCGTAAACGTCATCTTGAGCAGGAACTCCTATTATCTTAGTAGAAACTGAAATATTTTCCCTTTTGGTCCACGTATCAGCAGCATCAAACGCAGTTGAGCTACTTATGGCAAAACGCATTAATCCTTTGGAAGTAAAACCATCCTGTGAAGGAATAGAAGAGGTTGTTCCGGACATGAAATTCATGTTGCCCGCCACTACATCTGTCCCTCCTAGAGATAGGTCAGCACCATTTCCAATAGATGTTATACTTGCACCACTTAAACTAGCTTGTGATGGAGCAGCGTAAGTGGAATTCAGCCAATAATGTTTACCGAAGAACTGACCCCCCAAATATTTCTGGTTGGTATTAGTACCAGACACACTCACAAAAGTAGAGGGAATAACTCGATTCATACTCTCGAATAGAGGAGTATTAAACCCATTACCCATTATATAACCCCATGCATCATAATCATAATCAGTACCATTAGGGAATTGAGAAGGACTATCAAAACCTAGAACCATATTTTCCTGTTGAGTCACCCTCTCTAAATTACCCGACGTAGCTTGACCAGATAGGGCCCACGCCCTCACATTAGTGAGAGAAGCCCCCGGTGAAGTAGTAGCATGCGTGAGAGTTTGGTAGGGGGTATTTATACTCTCTGATTGAAAGGTAAAGCTTTGCTGGGAACCAATAGAAGAATTATTACCACAATTAGTAACCGCAGGGGTGAAATTCTTTAATTGAATATCATCAATAAAGAGCTCAGCTTCTATAGCAGCCCCTGAAGGAAATGCTCCTTGGGCATCTCCCCAATTAAAAACACCATTACTTGTTTCAAAACCAGCATCAGACGACCCATCTATCCACCTATAATTCTGCATCCAAACAGTCATATGCATCGGATAAGTCTCTCTATTTTCATTAAAAGAATATTCCGAAGCAGGATTAGAGCCTGACGTAGTACCACTAATACATGGAAAATAAACATCAAGGTATGGAACGTTAGCTATCTCAGTTACTTCCGCAGTCTGCCCCGAAACTACTACATCAGTCTCAAAATATACACGCATAGGAACCCCAGCAGCTCTCAAATCTTGACCAAATGAACTAACCATCCCCGTTGGATAAATATCGGTCTGTGCGCTCATACTATAATAATCACTCGCAGTGGTAGAAGCCACACCTCCACGAGGGTGACCTGAATTAATAGCAAACGCATCATAAACAATCTTCATATTAAACCATGAATCCATAGGGACTGCAACCTGCCTTACAACTAAATCATCTAAACCACCCGCAGCTAAAGGAGGATAATTATATAGATGGTCAGCGGCGAGACACATTGTACCTGAAAGGCCCGTCCCAGTCATCCCAAACCTACCTATTCCTCCATATCCTAATATATCCCCAACTAGGGTTGTACTACCCCCATCAATATCTTTGGGGTTGTATCTTGTAACAGGAATAGTCGAAGCATATATATTACCTGCATCCCCCAGCGCACTCAAATCAATAGGTGATTTCTGAAAAACTATACCTCCCACTATGTGTTCTGAACCAGAACCAGCGTAATATCTCTGAAGTCCATAATCAAGAAAATCATCTAATGTTAGATGGTTAGTCTTAGGTTTATAATTGGACCACGTAATAGCTGCACATCTGAAAAAACCTAACAATAATTTAGCGTTATTACCCAAAGCTGTGGTAGCATCGGCTCTACTTACAGTCGTCGCATTGTCAGGATAATATAAAGTACAACTATCAAACCCCTGCGACCCACTATAAGCTAAAAAGGGATTATATTGCATTTTAGATATATTCATACGCATTTCTATAGTAGGTACTGCACTAGAATTAAACCCTGCCCTACCGGGATAGGAATCAAGGCCCCAATGAGGACGCGGAATATTATAAACAGATGCACGAGTAGTAGAAGGTATTAGTCTATCTATACCCAACGCTTTCTGTAACTGAGCACTCTGGGTACTATAGTCCCATAAGTGATACATACGAAACGCCTGACCACCACTATATTTTTTAGCAGTAGATAATTCACATGTCGTCATCATAAGGGGATTGTTAACATCAGATGTAAAGGGATTATTCATATCATTGGTAGCCCATACCTCATCAAATATAGTATTACCCTTTGAAGCCAAAGGGGCTGCATCTAAATCCGATGATGAGGGGGTCTTTTGTGCGAATTGAATTAAGCTTTTAATATGCTTATATTTCCAGAATGGCCTACTCCAAGCAATTGTCTTGGAACCCTTACGGTGGTCCCAAATGGGTCTCCATACTCCCTTATAATTACCTCCCTCTGGTTTTATACCAACAGGGCCGCCAGAAGATTTAGAAAAATATGTTTTAAGGGCATGCCCCTTTCTATGACCTGATAAGTTACCTAAATCATATGCATGCTTTTTAGCATCAGCATGTGTTAACTGGGCATCACCCAGCTCGACGGTTCCGTTACCAAGACTACTAATCATCTTAACCTCTCCCAAAGTCCTATCACCACCATCAAAATCCTCTACCTTGAACAAATTATCACCCCCCATCGCTGACCTATAGACCACAAGGTTTGTTCCCTGTTGTAAAGCATCAGTGAACCCTGCGGCTCCCCCACTTATATAGGCAGGGCGTATAGTACCTTCAGCAATCCGCGTACCGGGCTTTGTTCTGTAAAGCTCAAATTGAGGGAGAGTTGGAGTAAGAGGCATAGTAACGCCACTAACATATACAGATAAATAGCCCCCAACTAATTCTGATTGCCCATAAGCAGGAGTAGTAGGGAGTGCTCCCGATAGCATATAATAGGTAGGGTCTGTCCCACCCTTTATAGTTATTATAGTATCTGTGCCCCCATAAGGGGTATCGGGAAAATTAGGTTTGACCGCTACTGCTTGGTCGATGAATGTTGATTTATAAAATGTATTCTTCTCTACTGGCTTCATCCAAATCTCCCTTGGCCCATAATCTTCTTCCCTTGTTTCATAGCAGGGTTACCAGCAAAACTATCAATATTTAAATTAGACTGATTCATTTCAGCTGACTCCACTGTTAAACTTGTTACCGTCATATTACCTCCACCACCAGAAAAACCACTATCGGCACTTTGTGACATTATATGATTGGTTGAGGTATTATTTAAAAGTTGTCCTCCACCATTAGGTCGGAATAACTCTGGACCACGCTCCCCTACTAAATAACCACCCGATTGCATAGGTGTGAGATATCCTCCGGTAGCCTTTCCACCCCCCAAACCAGTTACCATTCCTACGGCTGAACCTATTAAACCAGATACTCCTTGAGCTGCACTGCCTATAATACTCGCAATCGCTGCTACTATTTCGTAAACGCGCTGCAACGCACTAATCCATCTATAAAAAGTTCCGCCGGGTTCTGTTAAATGGTCAATAAAAGCAGCCCATGTTTCACTTTGTACAATAGCTTTCCCTATATAATAAGCTACCAAAATAAGTAAACCTATACCAATATAAAAGGCTGCATTCCAAGCTACTTGAGCATACGTCATCCCCCAAATACTCAGGGTATTAAAATTATGAATCGAAATTATCACCAACATTACCGCAATTTCCTTTGCCTTTATAGCTAAACCTGTAAGGGATACCACATTGTAGCTCGTATTTACCGTTACCGCAGACGCCATAATCTTTAAATAATATAGCATCACAATATTTCTTATAATCTCTAAGGCAGTTGTAATGGGTAGAATCTTGTTCATAATGTAGAAGGTCATGAGCATTTTGGTCCAATAAGGACCTGCTATCGCCAGCAAATCCACCAATAAACGTAAAGGTAAGGTATATAATCGCAGCATTTCTACATTCAAAAACCCCTCTTGGCTGAAATCCTTAATGACAGGTATGATTTGCATTATAACCTCACGCAACGCTTGCATACCAGCCACGGCGATATCTCGAATCGCCAATCCAAAGTCTGTAAGTGTCTTACTTCCATCCTCACCTTCCACTATCAGACCCTGTAAGTCTGCAATCATCTGAGATACCACCATATGAAATTCATTTTGATATCCTATAGCAGTATATGTAGCGTCTGTCATCTGGAAAATACCCTGTACATTATTCTTTAAAATCTGTATTTGTGCCGTAAGTGACTCGTTCTGGACCTTAACCATCTTATCCAACTCCCCACCAGCAGCAGCCGTCTCTTCAACAGCCTCAGTAAATTCATCAGATGCTTGAACTAAGTGGACAAATGCCGTAGCACCACGCACATTCAAGTCATCTATTAATGTAGTCAACAATTCTGTATTTGTTATTGTTTCTTCACCTACTACCGCAGCGAACTCTGCCGCTATTTCTGTCAGTTGTCTCATCTCACCTTCAGCATTCAATATATTTATCCCTAATTTCCTAAAGGCCCTATCATTATCCTCAGCACCTTCAGCAAACTCTGCTAAAGCCTGTCTCAAACCACGCCCTGCAATACCAGCCTCCAAAGCTCTATTAGTCAATATCTGTAGAGACCCTAACAATTGGTCAATAGATTGCCCTGTAGAGGTAAAGAAAGGTAGAGCAAACTTAACAGCGCTCCCCAAATCTTCATACTCTATAAGAGATTTCTGTATAGCATGTGCGAACTTATCTGTTACTTCCCCTGCTTGGGACATTTCCATGTCGAAACCCTTTAATGTTTGGGTAGTTAGTTTTGCGATGGTGTTGTGGTCACCCTGTACAGCCATGGACAATTTGAGAGTTTCGCTCAATACTGTCATTGACTCATCAGCCGTTAAACCTGCCGATGCAAGCTGATAGAGACCAGTCGCCCCATTCTGCATTTCCAAACCAAATGTCTGACCGAACTGAGTAACTTGCTCACCAGCTGCGAACATTACTTCGTTTGTCTGTTGCCATACTGAGTTTGCATTGAGGAGCTCACGTTCGAACTCCATCATGGCCTCAGTGTTCTGATTGAGCTTATAATAGAACGCCGTCATAGCAGCTACCGTTTCTAGTAAAACTTCCTGATAATTTTTTATACCTGTATTGACGGTATCTACCACAGCCGCACCAAAATCACGTGATTCAGTAGCCACTTCGTCAGTTATTGTAGCAAGTTCTCCCTCTGCCTCGGTGAGGTCTTCAGTGGCTTTTTTAAGGTCCTCAGATATTTTAGTGTTTTTCTCCATCACTTCACTATCTGCTGCCCATGCCTGAACTGAGACACTTCTAATAACCTCAGCCTCATCTATAGCTTCATTTCTCAGTCGACGTGATGACTCTAATAATTTTGTACGCCTCTTAATTCTCTTATCAATACGTTTGATTTCATCTACATCAACTTTCTTCTTACCCGCTGCATCGGCCTTTTCCTTCAAGGCATGTTTCAGCAGTTCTTTAGCTGTTTTAACTTCCTCTTTCTTAGCAATGACATATTCTTTAGATTGTTTAACCGCTCTCTTCTGAGAACCATCACTCATTTTTGAAAAGTTCTGGGTCATTTTCATTAATTTCTGTAATGGAGTAGTGGCCTTTTCGAGACCCTTGAAGAGTTGATTCCCTTCTTTACCCATTACCGACTTCATTCCTGAAAAAGCACTCGCCCCACCTGTACGCAAGGCTGCTGCACCACGTTTACCTGCTACTTCTAGACGTCGCATCCCATCAGCAGCATTCTTAGCAATCACCTCACTAGTGGTTTTACTACTTTTTTCCGATAATTTCTTTAATTTGTTTACTTCTTCTTGGGATTCTTTGACTCTTTTTACTGCTGCATCTTTCCTTTTTGCGGCCAATGCTGAATAAATGCCTGAGGCTCCTTTTGCGAGCATACTCCCTGTACGGGAGAGAGCGCCAGCACTCGGTACGGCTAAGCCTACCGCCATGCGCGCCGCGAAAACCTGTCCTGCGAAACCCATTACAAATCACCAAAAGTTGCTTTTTTCCGTTTCCCTATCATTGCTTCGTATTTAGCTCTAGTCTCTAAATACCGATGATAACTTTGTCGCACCGATGGCTTGTTTTTAGCCATTTGGCTAACATCAGCATCATCATATCCATCCATTGAGTGAAAGTTTTCATGCGCAGCATAAGCTGAGAGAAGACCTTCTAATTCATGTCGTGGCGTTTCTTTTATTTCATTCCAACTCATTCCCAGTCCCTTCATTAAGGGAACATAGAGTAATACCGCATCAGGCGTATCCACCATCAGAGAGTAAAATTTGCCTTCACTTCCTCTTCGACGCCCAAGATTTTATTGGTTATTTGATATCTCAAAGTAGTGGGGAGAAGTTTCCACTGCTTAGAAGATATACAAGGACCATCGGGATTTTTCTCATTACCCTTCTTAACCATTTTCATAACTCTATCCGAACCCAATTCTTGATAATATCCCATTTTATCCTCTTCGGACATCCCATCCTGAGATTTTATTTTAGGCTCTTCTTTTTCAACGAGTTCACAAAATTGGAACTCGACCACTTTGTCTCTAAAAACTACTTCAGAGATTTGCACTTCATCAGTGAGTGCTACTAATTCTTCCATTGACCAAATTTCTTTTTCTGTCATTTTTATACCTCTCTAAAGAGGAGCTTCAAGCCCCTCTCTAGAATGCGTTAGTTGTTCCAGTTACACACGTAGTTGCTATATAAGGAGTTACATAAGACATAAATTCCAATGTCTCTTCTGATACTCCATCAGCATTTACAGTAACCGTGTGCGATTGCACGCAGCAATTAGGAACGGAAAGGACCTCACTAGCACTCTTCAATTGTATGAATATCCTGTATCCATGAGTGGCAGTAGGTTCTTCGAGTCCGGGCCATGCTTGTGATGTCCCAGAAACCCCGTAACGAGCGTCATTATATAAAGTATCCCATTCAGAGTCCTTCTTTTTGCGGGTTATAGAAACCGTAGTTTCCTTTTTAATTTCCGCTTTAGTCACCGAACGTATACCAAAATAAGTAATATCTTCATCCATCGCACCAATACCAACATCCACCCCAGTAACATCATCTACTGAAGGCCATACTGATACTAATCCGGCAGAACCTGACCCCAAGGCCATTGCGGTTCCTGAAGCAGCGGCGGTAACTGTTACAGCATCCAAAGCCGCAGTTATTCCTATGGTACTGTTTTCTGTTCCCAAACCAATAGCTACATCTCTACCTAGATAATAAACCATCAGAACGCCGCCTGTGTAGTGAGAGTGTTATTAACATTATCTCCCGCACTATATAAAGGAGTTTGATTACTAGAAAGCTCTAATGTCTCTTCCGTTACTCCATCTGCGTTAAGGGTTACAGTGTAACCAGTTATAGCCATATTAGGAATGGAAATAGTTTCTGTAGTTCCATCTGTTGAACCGGTCAACATCTTAACATGAAGCCTATAACCATAACAAACGTTGGTCGAACCCGAATCTATTACATCTTTAGGGTTTGAAAGACCATCACCTATTACAGGAGTATCGGCAGCGGTCATATCTATACCCCAACGAGCTCCTTGATTAATTTGTGCACCACCTCTAGCTGAGGCGGCTTGTGTAGGTCCGTTAAATATAACATCCCATACGTTGTTCTTCTTTTTATGAGTTAAAGTCACCGAGACTTCTTTCTTCTGCTCGACCTTACCTGTGCCCTTTTGACCAAGGTAGGTAATATCTTCATCCATAGCACCAATGCTAACATCTACGCCGGTCAAATCTTCTACCAATCCATTACCAGCAGTAAACTGAGCAAATGTAGTTGTGCTCATGTCTGCTGCAAATTTAATACCAGAGGCTGCCCCTGATATAACTAGACCTGATGCTACGCTAACATCGTTAGCGGCGACGGTGGATTCGGTACTGATTGCGACTGCGACGTCTCTTCCTAGGAAATATACCATTTTATCTTCTCCTTTGTTTTTTTTTGTTGTCTAGACAAAATCCATGACACTGCACTCGTTACATTTTAATTACATTAACTTAGTATTTAAAGCTTTTGCTTATACGTCTTCATTACTATGCTATAAAGGTAGGGAATTCCTCAGCATTAAATTTACCAAGGTCGATTCCTTTTCTCTGTCGGTCCCCAATAAATTTTCCCCTCCTGCGGTCTTCTTGTTCCTTCGTTTCAATTGTCCATTGCTTTCCTGCGTCTTTCTGTGACTTTGTAGGGTCAACCCACCCAACATTTTTTGTCGTAATCCTCTCTGTTGGTCCTGCTTGAGATAAGGTTAATGGAACCATACCTACATTATATCCTGTAGGGTCAGCTACGTTGTCCGGCCAATTTCTTCCACTGGCTGTCCACACTCCCTGATTACCCTTGGTTTGTGTTCCTAAATAATTATAATCTATCTGGTCTGCGGTGACTTTTTTCTTCCATAATTCAGAAGCTGTATTGGCTAATTTATATATTTTCTTCCATGCATCTGCGACTGCCCCTCCTGCCGCTGGGTCATCTTTTAATGCTTGAAACTGCGGAGCTAAGAGTGCAGCTATCTCTGAACTTGTGAATTTCATGGCTCCAGTAGGCTTTCCCAATTTATCTCCGTGTTTGGGTTTCCACATATCAACCGATGTATCAACATCTAGAACACCCCCATCTATAACAGCAGCCATAGCCATATTTATAAACTGTGCCTTTGTAGCAGAATTAATTTTATCATTAGCTGCTAATACTTTTAGCTTTTTTTCATAATCATCTGTGAAAATACTAATGGATGTCAACTTCTTTTGTTCAAATGCTCTATATAAATCAAGGAGTCTCGCATCTCCTCCCACTTTAATAAAATGCTTTTGTAAAACCTTCATCTGAGGATAGCCCTCTGTGCTCCATTCTGGTCCTAATTTAAGCCCCACCATATGCCCTGTGTCACCCAAAGGCAAAAGATAATTATATGCTTCAGCTATATCTTTACCCTCAGCTACATTAACTGCATTCAATCTACCAAAACGGTCTACAAATTGGTTCAATAAATTAATCACACCAACATTAACATTAGCATCACGGGCATTAAGAACAGCTTTATTCAATCCTGACTTTTCCGTCCCATAAAAACCCTTTAATATACTATCAAAACTACCCTTATCTTTCTTATCTAATGCCTTATACATCATTTCAAAGGCTTTATTAATTTGACCATACTTGTTTTCAATTGTTTTTTGCATTTGAGCCCATGCTTTTTCAGGGTCTTTGATGCCCTCTAAACCAGTTGATATTTCTTTCTTGAATTTAGAATCGGTTACTTCTATAGCAACAGAGCCCTGCACAAAACTTTTACCAAACATAGTACCCAATAGTTGAAAAAGAGGTTCGGTCTCATCACTCCGTGCAAAATCCATTGCCTGACTACCAAAGCCCTTCAAGGTCTTACTCAAAATCTTCTGATGAGTCTTTTTTACACTACTTCCGGGGACATTCTCGCCAGCGGTATTAAATATATCCCTCACCAAACCTAGCGGCATTTCACCTAATATCTCTCCATAAACTGATTTAGTGCTATATCTAGGAGGTTGAGAAAATTTGGGTAATTGCTCTAACAATTCAGTGAGTCTCTTAGCAAGAGGGGGTAATAAATGGTCTACATGAGGAGTATTTTCAATCATATCTTTAATTGTACCACCGGGCTCTCTTGCCTGATAATCCCCCAATATTCGTTTCCAATCAGGGTCTCCTCTCTTAGATTCTACAGGTGCAATATTAAAATTACCCTCATCCAAAGGCCCAGCCGCCTTTCCACCAATCCCCTTGGATACTTCCATAGTATATTGTTGAGTGAAAGGTACAAAGGGTTGAAGCGCTATAGTAATTGTTTTTAATACTGTCTGAGCGTGTGCTGGGATACTCAGTTCCCTAACACCAGCCTTAATGAAATTTGCCATATTTACCTATTGTTTTTAAAGACTATTATCATAGTGGCTTGACCTGCCCAAACTTCCAACTCAGCATTATAGCCGATGTCTCTAAATCCACCAAAATGCCGTTCAACGACCTCTGAATCTGTACTATCAAAATCACAATCCATGAGGATATTAGCGCAATTAAGCATGAGATAATTAAGCAACCTTCTCTCTTTATAGGGCCCATCTACCGTAATAGAGCTATCTCTATCTACGGCTATTTGGATATTAAAGGCTACTCCATAGAGCTCCCCGACGGCCTCAGTGTTGGAAGCGCCGTAAGTGAGGCGCTGGTCCATGAACTGAGTCTCGATTCCGTTAGCTCTCATTTCGGTTACGATTGCGGGATATTGAACTTGGTCGGTAGTGGGGAATTGCCCGAAAACTGTGACGTTTCCAGAGACCCATGCCGAGCCCGAGCCGATTCCGGCTGTCGTGTTGTAGCTTCCCGACCTCAATGTGTCGATGAGCTTGCGCTCAATGATGTTCAGGTGGTCGGCCATTATTCGTAAGCCCTCCTGCGTGAATCATAGCGTCCTTTAGTGCGGACGCAATTAAAAATCATATAACCGTCGCTCAGGTCCTTCAGAGAATGAACATGCCATGAGACGGATTTGTAGTATTCTACTTCTTTTACTTGAATGGTGTCGGTACCAGCTGACTGACCCGTGTAGTTCAGGTCCAAAATCTTCAAGTTGGTCTCGTAATCATACGAGCCTCCCACTGTGGTAGCATACCGCGTTCCAGATTGGAAAACACTGGTAGCAGTTGTCCCTGATAAATAGGGCACATCTATCGTTAACCAGTTACCACTTGGTATAACCAAGGCAGTAGGAGTAAATGTAAGCACATCACTATCGGTATTAGTCGATGTAAAAGTAGTGAGGGTCATACTGAAATTAGTCTTGATTTTGAATCGTAGACGGTCTGCCTCCAGTACGTTTTTAGTGGTCGCAGTGAACCGTATATAACCGTCACCAGTCAAAGTATTGGTTATAGATTCTCCATCAGAGGTAATAGTGCCCTCATCAGCACTCCAATTAGCGGTTCCTGATGTAGGAACGCTATAAATAGTGCGATAATTAGTAATAAGCCTATCCCAGCCCTCAATCTCGTTGAAGTCGGTGTTGTTATCTTGGTCAAAGTTCGAAAGATTCTTGATTGTGGTAATATTTGGCGTGTAAACTCGCGCGGCTCCGATAATATTGCTCCCGATTGTCTGTTCAGAGTAGTCCGCAGTCAATGCAGGGCGTATAATTGCAGGTAAATCAGGCATTAAGAGCTCAGCAGAGCCTACTGTTCCCGATGGAACCCCATAATCGTCAGTTTTGTAGATAATAGGTCTGTGATAGGTGACTAATTGAGCTTGTTCGGTGCGATATCGGAGCGCCCGGAAGACGCGGTTCATATTCAGAGCGCCCGGACGGACCCCCTGTGAACCAATCAAACCCGGCATTAGTCATCTCCAGTTCCTCTAGGTTTTGGGTACATATCTTTGGTAGCGCCCACACCGGTGACGTTCTTCTTCCAGTTAACATCTCCAGTCCATGGATTGGCGTTATAAGTGGTTCTCTTTATACTGAGACTCTGCTTCATGACCAGTTGCTGGTCTGCCAATTCCTTGAAATGAATAAAAGCTTCACCCTCATAATAAACAGCCAAATCCCCGACCTGAATTCTCTCTATTCCTACACCGTTCTGGGCTATACATGCTAAATAACAAGTATAATACATAACGGCATTATCATAGGTAGCATCAGCGGTTGTAACATCATAAGCTGTCCCTATCTGTTCATAAAACCAATCACCAGATATACTGATTAATAAATCTAAAGTGTCATTGTCCAATTCTTCTTGTTCTATTCCTGCTAAAAGACGAACCCGAGTTCTTAATTCTGCTAGTGTTGATACTGTTGTTATTGCCATGTTATATTACCCCCATCATCATTGCTCCGCTCCCAGTAGCTGCTGTTAATGCAATAGCAACCCACCAGCGCATTTGCACCCTGATATCATTTTCCCACGTCTCGTGGTGTGATAAGTGATTTGAGAACATTCTGTCAAAATCCTCCATCTTATTGAAGATGGTCTTAATGCGCTCGTCCATACGAATCATTAGTTCCTCTCTTTCCCACTCATCCATAGTATAATCTCTCCATAATCATATTTAAAGGTTTCCTCATGTGACCAGCTCCGTGTTCTTATCTAGGTCTGGAACCCCGAATTGGATATCCCTGTCATCTGCTGTATCGTAATCTAATTGTTGGTTTGCATCTATTGATGGGTGCTGTTGAATAATGTCTCCTGTGCAATTTATAACTTGCCCAGTGACTCTGAGTTCCTCATTTGTGACATCAAGGTTCTCGCACTTTCCTACTACCTTCCAGTTGTTCTGAGATTTGAAAGTGGTAGCTGCTGAAGTACCTGAAATTGTAGCGCCGGGGCCACAAGTAAAGGTATTATCAGCATAACTTATACCGAGTCCAGTAGTAGACGTAAAGACCAATTTACCAGCATCAATATTAAGTTTGCAATTAGCATTATCAATAAATTGAAAATTCTCACACGTGAGAGTATAATTACCGACATCTAAGGTCATTGTACCGAGTTTCCAATATTCATTTGATTCTTGGTTTGCTGCTAAAGTACAGTTCGTAGCGCTTATGACATAATCAAATTTAACTTCTGTGTCCATGGTGTCACCGTGCCAATATGATAAGTAAGTATTATCTAAATTCACAGGATAAGAAGCTCCAGAAACGGCAGTCCCAATATTAACCGCAGAGGCTGTCTCCAAATCATAAGCAAATCTCCACACTGCTGAGCCACTTCTAGTAAGAGTACCAGCGCCCTTATACAAATTATTAGCAATTGCTATTACACCACCACTCCTGATTCTCTGGACCGAAGTAGTTTCATCGGTAGCGGCAACCTTGAGATTATAAAACCCTATATTATAGTAATCCAAATCACCTGTTCCTGTTAAATCTACAGTAGAAGTGCCATAGTCGAATGTTCCTCCTCCTGCCCAAGCCGCATCACCTGCTATGGCACCATCAATCTCATTCGTACTGGAATCCACAATGGAAGCGCCTGTTCCTTCGTCAAACTGATACATTAAGATAAGACCAGCTGATTCAGGACTACTCATATCAGAATACTGACTAAACATTTCTGTCCTTAATTCAGTTTCGGTTCTTATAACATTCCAAAACCTGACCATAGCCATAGTGCCATCGAAAGAGAATTCATCACCATCATAAGTACCGAAATACATAAAACCACCGACATCACTGTCTCTTGTTCCACTGGGTATTGACGTTTCTGTTATAGCAACCTGCTTACCATCAACATATATTATGGGGTCGTTTGTATCAGCAGAATTATTATAAGTTACTGCAACATGATGCCACTTATCATCCGTAATAACTTCATCGTCAGTTGACCAAACACCATCGTTGGAGGAAAATTTTTGTTGAAATAGAAGTTTATTGGCACCCGAACCATCAACTAAGTGAAGTGTCATAGTGCTATCATACTTGTCAATTATTCTTCCCTCTCCATATTCACCTCCACCAGCAGCATTAATCCAAAACTCAGCAGTTGCACCATCATCAAAGAGGTTATCTATATCGCCACTACTGGCCCTAACGTATCCAGAAGCACCATCAAACGTCACAGCACTCTTACCAATAAGACCACCAGCTACGTTGAAATCTCCTGAACAGGTTATTACACTTCCCGTAGCCAGCCCATCATCTACTAATTTACCGCCTGTTGCAATAGTTAAATCTGTAACAGTTAGGTCTTTTTCATTTTCACTTGAATCTAATCTAAATCCTGTTGCTGAAGTTTCTCCAACTATAAGTTTACCAATGGTTGTATCGTGAGCAAGGTTGTGATTTTTACTGTCATTAAGCATAGAAACCCCACTTGTGTTTGGTGCAAATCTCCAAGAACCTCTACTGCCTTCACAATTCTGATACACTACCTTTGTATTGGCATCATTTGTAAAAATACCTGTCCCTCCAAAATATCCTAAATACATAAGAGCATTTGTAGCATTAATGGTTCCATCATTAACAACTTGATTGTAACCACCAAAATTTACTCTTTGATTAGTACAATCTAAAGTATCTCCACTACTTATTGTTACGGCATCAAACTCACAATCTCCATCTAATTGTATATCGTGGCCAGTCCCTTCTGTGGTTAATGCACCTTGATAATCTATCCATTTAAAATATACAGTTGAAGTGCTATCAAATTTTAAATCAGTAGTTGCATCAACAATCGCAGGATAAAATTGAGATGCTCCATATAATTTTGAATTGTGGAACCAGACAAGTGAATTATCTATGTCAAACGTCCCCTGTGCTGTTGATGTTCCCATTGTAACTGTGCAGGGACTATAAAAATAACAATAATTGTCGCCGTGTCCTGCATCAAATCGGCTCTCTACTGTAACATCATCGTGGACAACAACTCTACGTGCCTGAAGATTATAGAAAGCAGGTTCACTTGGACTATCCCCATTTTGGATTGTTGCATCTCCTGATGCTGGGCCGAGAAGTGCAGTACCACTATTATGAGTGTAGATTCCCGAAGAATGGAAATTTCCTGCACAATCTAGAGTACCTCTTGGTGCTGACAAAGTTCCGTCAGCATCTATCGTAAGTTCGTTGTCAAGGTCAAGAGTGTCGTTCTGCCACGTAGGTAACTGGTCGGTAGTCATTATTCCAGTGGTTGTTGTTCCTACTCCAGTATCGGTTACAGTCACAGCCGTTCCCTCATCCATTTTCCACCAGTGGTCTGGTGTTACGTTAAACGTATTAGAATAAAGTGAAGCAACTTGCTCATCACTCAACTTAAAATTATACCACCTTAAATCACGGGCGCTACCGTCCCATCCTTCAGAATCATCCTCACCAGTTCCGAATGTTCTCTTTTCACTTCCTCCCGATGTTCCGATGGCAGCGGGGGATGTTCGAGTTTGTGTTTCAGAATATGGCACCTCAACACCATCGACCCACATTTTTGCTTTAGTATCTGTGGCACTATATTGCCAAACGCAATGATGCCACTGTGAGTCTACTATGGGGCTATCAGAACTATTAAGCGCTCCATTAGGGGTCCAGCACTGCGAATATATACTAATGCTATTTCCTTGAGTGCCTAACAGTAAATCGTCTCCATTATTACCAATACCAAATAGTGTGTCCCAACCACCAGTGCTTTCATTTCTTATCCAAGCAGAAGCAGTCCATTCACTATTCATAGTAGTAATTATTGAATTATCTGCAAGGTCAATCCTTGAATCATCTCCAGATTGTTCAAAATCTAAACAAGTCAGTGACAAGCCCTCTAACTTTCCTTGTGTTACTGTAACAGCACCGTCTGTCGTTGTTGAAGCACCTTGTGCAGTTCCCATTCCCTTAATCTGAACATTTACACTAAAGGGATAAACCGTGTCTGGTGAACCCACTAGTGAGGCAGTACCATTACCCGTGCTATCAGTAAGGTTTATAGTTGGTCCCGCAATCGGGATGTGCATTTGAAGGTCCCCCGTTCCGGGGCCAAGTGCTGTATCAACATTAATCTTGGATGCAAGAACTTGAATGTCATCTTGTTCTAATACAGCATCATACATACGAACATCCACTATCTTTCCATCCCAAAAATCTCCACCACTTTCTATGCTACCGATAAGGAGTACACCTGAATTATTGAAATTAGCAGTTACACTACCAGTGGTAATTGGGTCACCATTGAGATATGCCTTGATGGTTCCGCCCTCTTCTGTTACAGCAATATGATTCCATACTTCCGCCGATATGCCTGTTATCAAAGTCGTGTCTTCGGTTGAATTGAATAAATGAATATCATCATCAACTCTATAAAGCTGCCAGTTATTCTGGTCCTTCTTTGTGATTAGAGTATCCCAAGGACTGCCACCAATCGTATCTGTATTGAACCAGCAACTAACGGTATAGTTCGCACTGTCTATAGCTGAACCACTGGTTACTGAAATATAATCAGCAGTGCCATCAAAATCATAAACAGCATCAGTATTTATATCAATGTCCGCATCATCGAGGTCTCCTTCGATGATTCCTCCTGTTCCTCCTATCGTAACTGTATCGTCTGAAGTGAAAGTTCCAAGGTTTCTTACTCCGCCATTGAAGTTGTTAGTGTTTTGTCCTGTATTCATAGTACCTTTATTTGTTACAAGTCCGTGACAGGTTACAGTACCAGTTTGGGCTGATGTTAAAAAGGTGCCATCCGCTTCAACGTAAGTATTACCGTGAATTATAGGGGTGGCACCAACTGTATAAGCCAGAAACACACCATCAGTGACCGTTAAATTTCCATATATCTCATTATTATAAAAGTAAACCTTGTCGTCCGAATCTATTTCTAAATCATAAAAATTAATATTATTACCTATCCACATTTCCACGGCTGAATCTGAGAAAAACTTGAATGTACCGTTATTAGTTATGAATGTACCTGCATTTGTAAATGCCCAAGTTGCATCATTTATACCATTAATAGTAGTAGTTCCACTTGTTGCGTAATACGTTCCATCTGCTGCTATCGTAAGTGAACCAAAACTTGAATCATAAGCTGCTGAACTTCTACCAAGTTGACCTTTTGTGATTAATACATCACCATCTACAGATATATTCCACGACGAATTATAAGATTGTAATGAACCATTTGTTAAAGTTAAATCTCCATTGAGGGGAACTGGATTAATAAATTCGTGAGTTCGAGTTGTAGAGCTACCATCATTTCTTATTATGAAATTATTCCAGTCGGGTCCAAGCCTCACAAATGTATTGGAATCTGCTGATAATACTAAAGTACCATCATTATGAATAACCGTTCCACTTTCTATTCTAATTGAATAAGAGTTTTCACCTGTAACTTCAAGACCATTTGTGCTTAAGTTGGATGGGGCTGAAAGTGTACCTCCATCCATATATATATTTCTCACAATAACATCTGAAGCATTACAAGTAAATGTTCCTCCATCTATTTTTAATTCTTCGTCTACTGTAAGTGCGTGGCTTGTACTATACGAAAAAGTGTTAAATTCTCCTGCTGTTATTGTTAAATCACCTAATACCGTCATAGGCTGTCTTAGAGTTGTTGCATTACCTGAATGATTAATAGTTAAATCGTTCGGTCCATTATCTCCATCTGTTGCTTCCCATTGACAATACGATGAAGCATCAGCTGTAATTATTATTTCACCAGAACTGTGTGTTACATCACCATCTTCAAGTGTAAAAAATCTATTTGCAACTGTATTTTTCTGCTGAATCGTTGTTGTTACTGATGAAAAATCGAAAGTTGCCGATGCTAAATTGCATTTTATTGCCCCCATAGTGTGCGCCCCTCCTCCTCCATCAAATGTGCCATTGGCTGCCATTTCTAACGCATAATCAGAAGTATAAGCTGCACCAAAACTACAAACCGAATCATTACAAGTTAAGGTTCCACCTACGGTTGTTTTTCCTGTTACTGTAAGTGCATTGTGCGTAGTGCCATCCAATGTTGTCAGCGTTCCTGCTGTAATTGTCAAATCACCTTCTACTGTGGTATCTTGATTTAAACTGTATGTAGCACTACCATTGTTAATAATTAAATGATGTGGGTCACTACCTTCCTTGAAATAGATTCGTGATGATGGGCCTGTAAGTGTTATTGTCCCATCTGCATTATCAAAAATAGTATCATCATATATAACTACATTGTAATCCAAGGCCTCGTATTCTCCATTTATTGTGCAAACATCTGTTGTCATTGTTAACTTAGAAGTTTCATAGTCTCTTGTTTTTATACTTCCTATTGTATGTACCCCTGTCCCTCCTACAAAAGTTCCACCCTGTGTAACCTCAAGGGCATAAGCTGAAGTTAAACCAGTTCCTAAAGTGATGTCCGATGCATTACAAGTTAATGTTGCTGTGTCTGCTCCACTAGCGTCGTCGCTAAGTGTTGTAGTTCCTCCTACTGTAAGTGCATTGTCATCAGTTGTAGTATCTAATGTTCCCGCCGTTATTGTAAGGTTTCCGTCTATTGTTAAAGGTTGAGAACTTGCACTTCCTATGTTTAATGTATTTCCTGCATTATCAATTATTAAATCCCTA
>Ga0080013_1001842_pt1 | contig 26774 bp, 29 predicted proteins | sample ETNvirenome_6_85_FD_69236 | JGI IMG/M metagenome (GOLD analysis project Ga0080013, IMG submission 69236) | Marine viral communities from the Pacific Ocean - ETNP_6_85 (SPADES assembly) (version 2) | ecosystem: Environmental > Aquatic > Marine > Oceanic | place: Pacific Ocean | collected 2013-06-19
CGCTATTTTGCCGTTAAGACCCGAGAAAATCCCCGCATTGCACTCGAGGAGGCCCTCAATCAAAGACGCGCCGCCAAGAAAAAGCGCAAGGCCAAGCTCAACAAGAAGCGCCGGAAGAAGTGACCCGAGAGGAAACTCGTCGCCAGCGCTATGATAGCAAACTTAAAACTGCCAAGAAGTATCCGATTAGTCTCTGCGCTATCAATTTCCGCGTTGATGATAACCTTGGGTATCTTATTAGGAGTGCTGCTTGCTTTGGTGCAGAACGCCTTTATGTGGTTGGCCACGTTCCTGAACGCAGCCACATAAAGGCCTCCTCTGGTAGTTTAATAGATTATGTGGAAATTATACCGTTTGCAACACCACGAGATTTCGTGGACCATACGAAAAGTGAAAGAATTCAAATCATCACTGCAGAATTGGTGGAAGGTGCCAGATCTCTATCTTCTTACACTTTCAATTTTGATAGCCACGTGTGTTTGGTGGTGGGTAACGAAGAATCCGGAATTCCCCCTGAAATAATAGTAAGATCTCAGGTAGTATATATAGAAATGCCTGGCGTTGGATATTGTCTGAATACCGCCCAGGCCGCCAATATTCTATTATACGAGGCGGTTAAACAATATAAGCAGAATACAGTGAGTAGAAACAAGTTGAAACTAGTTATTAGTAATTGAGGGACGTAGTCACATGTCGGAACAAGAGCCAAAGAAATTACCAGCGTTTTTAAAAACTGTATATCTCTCTAACCGAGAAATTCGTTTAATTCTGGCCGGCCTATACTCTTTAAATATGTCCAAAGAAGAAATAGAGGGTACCTTGTGGAAGAAACTATTATTTGAAAAGCTTCACAAGAAGACCCGACGAAAGAAAAATTAGTGACCTTAACTGAAAGAGATAACCTCATTTTGGAGGCTGCTTTAGAGTTTGGAGCTGACTATTATTATATTATTAAGAATGGTACTCTTGGCATGACTTTGTATATTGAAGCTCCCAATAAGGCCGAGGCCTCGCGTATACGCAAGGATGCCCCCGGCTACTGGAAAAAATTATACGTAGTGGTTCTTTACAGCAGTGACCCCGATTTTAAAGAAGATCGACTCCACGACCCAAAACTTGCATAGGCTCGGACATATATATCAATTTGTCTTGAATTCTGGGCCTCAATCTAGTATAATGAATAAAAAATGCCGGTATAGCTCAGTTGGTAGAGCAGCTGATTTGTAATCAGCAGGTCCCGTGTTCAATTCATGGTGCCGGCACCAAGGAGAATATATGAAACAATGGAGCGATAAAACCTTTCTCAAGACGTTACCCAATCCGTCAGGGGATGGTTACGAAATAAATATTAAAAACCCGGAGGTTACCTTCATCGGGGTGAAGGATCAGCCAGACTTTGCTACGGTATGGCTTGTAATTTACCCAAAAGATACAATAATTGAGCTTAAGTCCTTAAAAAAATACTTTCAGAGCTTCCGAAACACCCTGGTCTCATACGAGAGATTAATTAACGTAGTATATGAAGACCTAATAGATATATATAAGCCTCACCGGTTACGGGTGGAGATGGATTTTAATCCCCGCGGCGGATTAGCTTCTAAATTAACGATAGATTCAGATTGGTCTATCCGCGGCGGAAAAGAAAAATTTAACGATTGGTCTGGGAAAGATCACCGGTGGTAGATAAAATAGATGTTGGAATTATAATCGTTTTAAGATTAATTTTATAGCAACAGTCTTTTATACTAGTATAGGAACTTGGGAACTTGAACCGTAACACAAAAAGGAATATTATGACAAACCCACTTAGTAATCAACTAATGAGAGCCACTCTGGCTCGTTTTGAAGCAGACCGTCAAGAGGCATTAGCAACGATTGAGCTTTATCTCAACGCCCCTGCTGGCGTTGGAGAGCATCCAAATATCGTTGCAGAACTAGCCTCCGCAACACGTCAATTAGCAACTGCCGAAGAGGCCCTAGGGACTCTCAATCGAAATTTTTTAAATTCAGAAGGGACTGAGCCCGACAATGACTAAATTACCCCAAACCCCTTATGATACAGTATGTGTATCGGGCGGCTTCGACCCGGTTCATATTGGTCACTTAAGAATGATTCAAGAGGCCTCCCAACAGGGGGAGGTAATTGTGATTGTGAATTCGGATGAGTGGTTAATGAGAAAAAAAGGGTATATTTTCATGCCTTTTCACGAGAGATGTGAGATTCTTCAAGGATTTAAAGGAGTTAAAGAGACTGTCGCGGTTGAGGATTCTGATAATACCGTGTGTGAGGCCCTTCGGCGCCTTAAGCCCACTTATTTTGCTAATGGCGGAGATCGGAAAAACAATAATACCCCCGAAATGGATGTGTGTGCAGCAGAAGGGATAACTCTGCTATGGAATGTGGGAGGAGGAAAAGTGCAAAGTTCTTCGACGCTTGTTGACGATTCCGGAATGTGCACACCAACGACCATTGAGGTAGATGGCGTGGACGTTACTCCATCTCGCGTAGAGGTGCTCGTCTCTGGTGATCTACCAAAGGCTGGAGAATATTAATACCCAAGACCTACTTATAACAGCAAAGGGTTTGTATGAGCCGTAAAAAAATTTATGTGTTAGATACGAGTGTTTACCTTACAAACGCTGATTGTATCTACGCTTTCGAAAATAACGATATACACGTTCCTCTTAAAGTGTTTGAGGAAATTGATAAGCACAAGAAGAGACAAGATGCTGTAGGGTTCCAAGCCCGCAAGATTATTCGTATTTGGGACGAGCTTCGAGTAAGTGGATCTTTGGACAAGGGCGTCCGAATTCGAAAAGGAATCGGGATAGTTAAATCTATTAGTGCTGCAGGTATAACCCCGGAAGATCTTCCCCCCGACCTTGATATTAAAATACCTGATCATTTGATCATTGCAACAGCACTTAAGGCCCAAAGAGAAAATACTCGCAAGGTGATTTTGGTCTCACGTGACATTAATATGCGGGTCATCGCGGATGCAGTGGGTCTTACCTCCGAAGACTTCCAGAATAATCAGGTCGTCGATACGTGCGAGAATATTTTTGAGGGGTGTGCAACTGTACTAGTAGATGATCAGATCATAGATCGTTTCTATGAAAGACAGAACGTCTATCTCGATGATCAAAAATTGTTTCCCAATCAGTATGTGATGATGGTTTCTAATGCAAATGAAAAAAAGACGGCTCTTGGAAGGTATATTAATAAAGGTACCCCCTTACGGCAGCTTCTAAAGAGTCAAAAAATCTGGGGCATTAAGCCGCGGAACAAAGAGCAACAGTTCCTCATGGATGCACTAATGGACCCTAAGATACAAGTGGTTACTGCCATCGGCAAAGCAGGGAGCGGCAAGACGATCTGTGCGATCGCTGCAGGACTTGAACAGACCATAGACGAGACCACACAAGAATACACGCGCGTAATCGTCTCACGGCCCGTGCAGCCCCTAGGAAAGGACATAGGCTTCCTCCCGGGCACGATGGAAGAGAAAATGTCTCCGTGGCTGATGCCAATTCAGGACAACCTACAATTTTTAATGGGAAATGATAAATTAACCCTTGACATTTACATACAAAAGGGTACAATAGAAATAGAAGCACTGACTTATATTCGCGGCCGCTCAATTTCGAACGCTTTTATCATAATTGATGAGGCTCAAAACTTGACAACTCACGAATTAAAGACTATAATAACAAGAGTGGGTGAAGGAACGAAAATTGTGTTGACCGGCGACGTAGAACAAATTGATAATGTTTATATCGATGCTACTTCTAATGGTCTAACTCATGCCGTAGAAAAGTTCAAGAAGTTTGAGCTAGCCTCGCACGTTACCTTACATAAGGGCGAGAGATCTAAAGTCGCGACCTTTGCCGCACAGAACCTATAAGGAATAAAAAATGGAACTAGAAAATAATGATTTAATTAAGGCAGTCACAGCAGAAACACCTCTCAAGGAGATGATAGTAACCTATATTGGCGAGCGCCTCGCTCCCGAATCCGGTGATATTACAGTAGCCATGGCCGTGGAAGTTTTCGCGGCCGAATTCCCGGAATTCCTATTGGCGGTGGCCGAAGAGAATTTCGTGCGTGGATATCACCAAGGAATATCCGACGCGGCCGAAGCGTGGCGCGAGAGCGCTACGACCGACGCCGGCGAGGTACCATCTGAGGAATAATGGAATACTATATTTATAATATTCCGGTTTTTCTAGTAGACGACGTCAAAAAGGCCGTCGACCTGCCAGAGTTTTGTAGTATGGCAGAAGAATATATATCTCAATCGTTATTGCGAAACGTTGAGGTGATCTATGTGGGGCAGTTTAAAGAACTGAATGGGCGCAACGCTATATACAATAACGGCGCTATATATATGGATTCTTTGGAACCCACTAACTTTGATATGCTAGAGAATTTTATTCATGAAGTGGCACACTCCCTAGAACATGACTACGGCATGTTTATATATAGCGACGATTTGATCAATGAGTTTCGGGGAAAGAGAATGAGACTATATCATCTTCTGAATGCCGAAGGATATCATATTAATCCCAAACTGTATAGTTTTACTGAATATAATAAAAAGTTTGATAACTTCCTTGCCAACGACGTTGGTTATCCTACTCTTTTGTCGCTCACAATGGGACTGTTTGTGTCTCCATATGGAGCAACCTCTATTCAAGAGTATTTTGCAAACGGATTCGAGAAGTATTTTCTGGAGAATCCACGAACGGTGAGAGATATATCACCAGTTCTGTATAGAAAGATTGAAGAAATAATTAATGACGACCAAGCGTGAACATATATCCTATTCTGAGTTAAAAGATTGGGCAATGTGCCCCCACTATCACAAAAAGGCCTGGATCGAAAGGGTTGCCCCTTTTGAAGGCAATGAATACACAGCCTTTGGGAGCGCCATACACGATGTATGCGAAAAGAAACTCCTAAAAGAAGACATCAATGAAGGAGAAGTATTCCAGCTCGGCTTTGCCAAAAGGCTGCAGCAACTCCTAGAAAAAAATATCGAGGTTAATGGATCTAATGTTCAGCAAATGAAAACGGCCGGCCCAGCAATTTTAGCCGAGGTCGAGCCGGCGCTAGAAGAATATTTTGGTGATTATGAAGTTTTTTCCTCTGAGGAAATGTTGTATGTTCCTATTGAAGATTTCAACATTAACTTTAAAGGGTTTGTTGACGCAGTCGTAAAGGTGGGTGATACATATCATCTATTTGACTGGAAGACCTGCTCCTGGGGATGGGATTCTCGTAGAAAGGCAGAGAAATTAGTAACATACCAGCTGACTTTATACAAGCATTTCTTCTGTCAGAAGCACAAAATCGACCCAGATAACGTGGAAACTCACTTTGCATTACTAAAAAGAACGGCCAAAAAAGACCGTGTAGAGATATTTAGAGTAACGAGCGGCCCCAAAAAAACGGAAAACGCCCTTAAACTTTTATACCAAGCGATCTATAATATCACTAAAAGATTTAGCATCAAGAACAGACTGCATTGCCATAAGCCCTATCCTTGCAAATTACTTAATACTGAACACTGCCCCTAAGGAACCAACATGTCCGATAAAATTAAGATCTTCACGATCAGTGATCACCCTCTTTCTCCATCCGGAGTGGGGACACAAACAAAATACATAATTGAAGGAATGCTCAAAACTGGAAAGTATCAGTTTGTCTCCTTCGGCGGCGCCGTACAACACCCCAATCATCAACCTCAGAAAACAGAGCAGTGGGGGGAAGACTGGGTCATCTGGCCTGTCGATGGTTATGGGAATGCAGATATGGTTCGAGGGATGATCGAACAACAAAAACCGGATATACTATGGTTTATGACAGATCCACGCTTCTATGGTTGGCTGTGGCAAATAGAAAACGAAATTCGTACAAAGGTGCCAATGGTTTACTACCACGTATGGGACAATTATCCATACCCCCAGTTTAACCGGCCCTTTTATTTATCAAACGACCATGTAGCGTGTATTTCCAAGTTGACTCACGATATCGTACAGACTGTAACCCCCGAGGTGCAAAGTTCCTATATCCCTCACGCAGTTGACGGCGATGTCTTCCAGCCTCTAAATCCCGATATTATTAGCGAACTTAAAGAACAAAAAGGTTTTAAAGATAAATTTGTGTGTTTTTGGAACAACAGAAATGCAAGACGAAAACAGTCAGGAACTCTTATCTGGTGGTTCAAGGAGTTTTTAGATAAGGTGGGACACGACAAAGCCACATTAATCATGCACACAGATGTAAAAGATCAGCACGGACAGGATCTAGAAGCTATTATACATGAATTGGGGCTTACAAACGGGCAAATTCTTTTTTCACGCGAAAAAGTTAATTCGCCCGATCTTGCGATGATGTACAATATGGCCGATGTCACTATAAATATCTCTGATGCAGAGGGTTTTGGCTTGGCTACACTGGAGTCATTATCTTGTGGAACCCCAATTATCGTAACGCTGACAGGGGGCCTTCAAGACCAGGTTACAGACGGCGAAAATTGGTTCGGTGAAGGTCTTGAGCCCGCCTCAAAAGCAATTATTGGCTCACAACAGGTGCCATATATTTATGAAGATCGCATCAACAAAGACGACTTTATCGATGCTCTAACCAGGCTGTATGAGATGGCACCAGAAAAAAGAAGAGAGGTAGGTCTCCTAGGTCGAGAGTTTACACAGGAAAAATTCAATTTTGAGACTTTTGTGCAAACATGGGATGAGCTATTTATGCGGATTCACGAAGAAATGGGATCCTGGGACACTCGATCGGGGTATACCCCATATGAAGTTAGGATGTTTTAGAAATGCAAAAAAGAATTTTACTGTCAGCCCCCATTTTATCTCGCTCCGGGTACGGCGAGCAAGCGCGCTTCGCCCTGAGAGCATTACGCTCAAGGCCAGATTTATTTGATATTTATATATCTAACCTTCCATGGGGACACACTGGGCAAGTATCGATTTCGGACGAAGAGAGTACCTTTATTATCAAAACCATCGAGAAGACTGCCCAGTACCACCATGCCGGCAATACTTTTGACATGTCTCTACAGGTAACTATACCAAATGAATTTCAGAGAATTGCGCCGGTTAATGTAGGATACACAGCCGGTATTGAGACAACAAAGGTAACTCCTCAGTGGATTGCAAAGTCAAATGAAATAGTGAACAGAGTCATTACGACGTCGACACATTCTCAAGAGGTATTCGAAAATACTAAATATGATGTTCAGGATCAACACGGTAATCCTGTTCCGAATTGGGGACTTCAAATTCCCATTAAGGCGGTAAGTTATCCCATTAGGGTAAACGAGCCTCAAGAACTAGAAATAGAGTTTACAACACAGAAGAACTTTTTAGCGGTATCTCAATGGGGCCCCCGCAAAAACCTAGAGAACACTATTAGGTGGTTTGTGGAGGAGTTTCATGACGATGACGATGTTGGCTTGATTTTAAAGACCAACTCCGCTGCCGACTCTATAATGGATAGAGAGTTCACGGCCCGCCGGCTAAGCACCTTGTTAGCACCATATACAGAAAAGAAGTGTAAGATTTATTTCTTACACGGCGAGATAACTGAGGGCAATTTGGCGTGGCTTTATACTCATCCCACAATGAAGGCTTTGATTAATATAGGCCACGGAGAGGGTTTTGGGTTGCCCCTGTTTGAGGCCGCATGCTGTGGTCTCCCCTTGATAACGACCACGTGGAGTGGCCAGCTAGACTTTATCTGTAAAACTAACAAAAAGGGCAAACGCGTTCCACGCGTTGCTAGCGTGGCGTATGACATTGTTCGATTACCCCCCCAAATGCGCCAGGGCCCCGGAGCAGATCAAATCTTTGCCGAGGATGCAATGTGGTGCGAAGCGAAAGAGGCCTCCTACAAGAGAACGCTAAGAGATGTTTTGGCCAAGGAGACACACTATAGGAAAGAAGCCGTCGTTTTACGTAATCACATCCTAGAAACCTTTACTGAAGAGAATCAGTATCGTGAATTTGTAGATTTTGTGATAGACAAAGAATCGGCTCCGGAAATGATTGACTGGATGGAATGGAACGACGAAGTACAGGCCCCTCAAGAAATTTAAGAATCTTTTTTATAGCAGATTTTTTTCTCAAGGACGGAGTTTCTGGCGGCGCCGAAGTTTGTAATGATGAACTGATTAATCTTTTTCGAAAAGACGGTATAGAAGTCACCATCGCAAATTCGCAAAACATTACCCCTTCTCATATTGCAGATCATAAGGACTCTTTTTTTATTGTAGCGAACTTTATGATGTTAAGCGCCGAATGCAAGCACGCGCTGCGAGATGAAGCGTATCTTATTTACGAGCACGATCATAAATATGTGAGCACAAATGATCCTTCAAAATTTCGAAACATGCTCGCTCCGAGTCGTTTCATCATAAATAAGGATTTCTACGAGGCTGCACGCGCCGTTTTCTGCCAAAGCAAAATTCATGCGAAAACATTACAAAAAAACCTGTTAATTGACCATGTGGTTAATTTGGGCGGAAATTTGTGGTCTGATGAGAAGATGGCATATTTGGAATCACTCATCGACACACCAAAAACTCGGCCAAATGGGGTAATGTCCTCTCAAAACAAAAACAAGGGCATGCCGGCAACAATTAAGTATTGTAAAGACAACAACATTGATTTTGAGCTCATCCCCCCACTGGCGTATGAGGATTTTTTGGTTGAGCTAGCCAAAACAGAGCGTCTTGTTTTCTTCCCCCAATGGCTTGAGACATTTAATAGGGTAAGTGTAGAAGCTAAGATTTTAGGTTGTCGTCTTCTTACAAATAAATTAATAGGAGCTGCGTCCGAGGATTGGTTTAGGAACCTTCAAGGTCGCGAAATTATTAGTTTTCTGAAAGTCAAAAGAGAAGAAATATATCAAAATTTCATCGACGCTATGACTTCGGGCCGACCTACCTTTATAGAACCATTGCAGCCACCCAAAATATCGATAATTACTTCCATGTATAAGAGCAAGAAATACATTATGCACTTTATGAAAGAGGTAACTAACCAAACCATTTTCGATGAGTGTGAGTTTATTATACTTGATGCAAATTCTCCCGATGGTGAATATGAAGACGTCTTGGCTGCTTATATTGACAAATATCCGAACATTATCTATAAGCGCCTGGATACCACACCCACAGTTCAAGAAACCATGAATATGGGTCTCGAAATGGCAACCGGCGAATACATTACCTTGTGGAACGTCGACGACACTCGCCGCTACGATGCACTAGAAGTTTTAGCTAAAAATCTCCTTGTAGATTCCACCGTTGATCTGGTCTACGCGGACAGTTACCAGACAGGTGGCATAAACGAGACATATGAGAATAATTCCTCCTCCGCAGCTTTATATGAGCATTCTTCCTATGAATATTCTCCTTCTGCTATGGTAAAATGTTTACCAGGTCCACTACCGATGTGGAGAAAAACAATGACTGACACAAACGGATTATTCGATGAGTCTTTAAAATACGCTGGGGACTGGGATATGTGGTTGCGCTGCGTACGCTCTGGCTCGAAGTTTAAAAAAATCAACGAGGTCTTGGGTCTCTACTACTACAACCCGGAGGGTCTCTCTACCCGAGCAGAGGGAGCCAATGCCCGGTTTAACGAAGAACGCAGTATCTTCTTCAAGTATAAAAACGTTTTTGGCCAAGCACAGTTTTCTAAATTTAAGGAGTACTTTAAAAATGAGCGATAAAAAGTTTTTAATAATCGATTCGCGTCCTTATGGACTGTTTTCAATATATTTACACACAATAGATAATATTAAATGGGCTGAAGAAAATGGGTATATTCCGGTGGTCCGCTGGGGCCCAGGCCGAAGAGATCCTAATTTAGGTCGAAATGGCGCTGCAGAAGCCTCTCGCCTAGGACACCCAAAATACGTCAAAGACCGTACCAATTTTGTAACCGAGGGGACTCCCCCCTCTCGCAATAGTACTCCAGGCCTAAAGCACTGTCAGTGTTTGTACTATGCTCCGGAAGGATATAATGGGTCTATCAATCCTTGGGAATATTATTTTGAGGTCCTGAATGAATATTCGGTCGAAGATGCAGAAAAGGGCATGCACGATGTTGCTGATATCTTTATGGTAGGGGAATTTGATTTTGAGCGAGAAAATAAGTTTTTAATTGCGAACGTTCATAGCTATGAGCCTTTGGCGCTGTGGTCTTACCTTGGCGCAGAGGAGGACACTCCTCATAGAGAGACTTTAGAATACATACATAGGAATCGGGTGACAGAAGTTATTAATAAATATGTTAAGGTAAAGCCGACGGTCACCAAAAAAGTAGAAGAGTTCGCCAGTAAGCATTTCTCCGGAGATATTCTGGGCGTTCATGTACGCGGCACCGATAAAAAATTAGAGTACCCACACAAGGCGCTCCCCCTCTCGGCTTATCTCGACGCAATCGAGGCCTATTTGACTGTAAAGCCGAATGCTAAAATATATGTGGCATCTGATAACAATGAGGCCATCGGAGAGATTGTAAAAACATTTGGAAGGGAAAAGATAATTGCCTATGGCGCAGTTCGTATGAAGAATTATTTATCCGCCGACCCTATTTGTCTTACATCTGCTACCGGACCCATGCATGGCGAAGAAGTTTTGATTGAGTGTACACTTCTTTCTAAGACTGATCATTTGATTTGTACAGATTCAAACGTTGCTGCCGCAGCGCTTTATATGAATCCCGATATCACTACTACCTACCTTAATCGTCAATACGGGAGTTAATAATGGCAGCTCTTACTAAGCCGTGCCGCGAGATAAGAAAAGAGATCTTAAAAACATCGTTCGACGCACAAGCAGGCCACATTCCCAGTGCTTTTTCGATAATTGAAATTTTATATGTTTTGTATAAAGATGTATTAAAGGGTGATGATGTTTTTGTTTTAAGCAAGGGCCACGGGTGCTTGGCTCTGTATGCAATTTTTGCCGAGTTTGGAATCATCACCAAAGAAGAGCTAGCCACCTTTATAAAATACGAGAGTATCTTAGGTGGCCATCCTCATCGCAATAAGTTAAAAGAAATTTATGCCTCGACAGGCTCTCTGGGTCATGGACTCCCTATATGCGCCGGCGCTGCGTTGGCTATTAAATTAGACAATCGGGAGGATCGAGTATATTGCTTGGTAGGTGACGGCGAGTGCAACGAGGGCACCATTTGGGAGACCGCGATGCTTGCAGACCGGCTTGGACTAAATAATCTAGTGTGCATCGTAGATAATAACAAATCTCAGACGCGTGCAATGCCATCGACCAATATTGGCGAAAAGTTTAAGGCTTTTGGGTGGACCGTCGTTGAGATTGCCGACGGACACTCGATAAGCGCCCTACAAAATGCTCTGAACACGGAATCAGACATGCCTTTGTGTATAGTATGTGACACCATCAAGGGCCGCGGCGTCTCCGCCATGGAAGATAATATGTTTGCGTGGCATCATGGCCCCCCTAACGCTGATGAATATAACCAGTTTTGCGAGGAGTTAGATGCGTAAGACCTTTGCCGATAGCATGATTGAGCTAGCCCGTAAGGATGAAAAACTGGTTGTCCTCATCGGAGACATTAGTCACCATCTGTTGCGCGATTTTGAGAAGGAATTCCCTAGACGATTTTATAATGTTGGGATTTGCGAGCAGGCCATGGTGGGGCTAGCCGCAGGACTTGCAATGGAGGGGTATCGCCCAGTAGTTCACACAATTGCTCCCTTCTGTGTTGAACGCGCCTATGAACAGATTAAGGTCGACCTCTGCTATCAGATCCTCGACGTTACAATTATTTCAGTCGGTGCCTCGTTTGACTATGCACACTTGGGGTGCACACATCATTGCTATGAAGACGTCTCTATCCTCAGGCCCCTTCCTAACATCGACATATTTGTCCCGGGGAACTCACAGGAGTTTAGAGACCTTCTAGAAGATTCTTGGGCCAATGGGCGCCCAAAGTATTTTAAGCTCACTAAAGACGTACACAGCGCCTCTACGGGGGTACGTGCCTATGAGTGTGCCCTGCTTAATCTTGGTACAAGCCGTAAGGCCATTTTTGCCAATGGTCACCTCTTGCAAAGTGTTTTGGATCTCCCCAACTGGACCGATCATACCGTCGTTTATAGTCCCACCGTTGAACCAATGAGTCCTTCCGCCGAAACTTTGATTTCTAGGATTTTACGTTCTCACGACTTAAATTTGGTGATAGAGGAAAACTCCTCATCTGGTGCTTATGCAGATAAAATATTTGACATCGCTTCAAAAAACACTATAAGAGTATTAATAAAGAAATTGGGGATCCCGCGGAAGTTCTGTGAAAACTACGGTTCAGCAAGTGACCATCGAGAGCGCCTGGGACTTACAACTCAAAATCTTCAAGAGATGATAAATGCACCCATATAACTATGACGTATTAAAGTATGAAGCCGTGAAGGTGTGCCAACGCTCGGACCTGGCACCTCTGAGGGGTAAAACCGTACTTATCACCGGCGCCAATGGGCTTTTAGGGGGCTTCTTGGCTGATGTGATGTGTGCTTTAAACGACGAGGAGGGATATGGCCTTCATATACTTTTGACATCATATAGTCCGCAGTCACGAGCAGTCAGACTGCATCATTTATTACATCGTGACGACGTTGAATACTTTTCATGGGACTGTTCCCAACCAGTGGACAGTGCATGCTTGCCAGATGTTCTTGACTTCACTTTTTTCTGTTCGGGATACGGACAACCCTCTAAGTTTTTATCAAATAACATAAAAACATCCCTGATTAATATTGTAGGGCTGGAGAGCTTACTATCCCACATTCACGCTCACGCCGGTGGATCATTATTATTTTTAAGTACAAGCGAAATTTATGGTGACCCCCCAGAACAGATGCTCCCAACACCCGAATACTACGGGGGAGAGTATGAATTGGAGAATAATCGCGAGGCATATAAAGTATCAAAAAAAATGGGAGAAGTGCTTTGTAAAGAGTATAATAAAGACCCCAATATGCATGTTCGTGTTGCTCGTGTGGCTTTAAGTTATGGCCCCGGCGTACTTACTAGTGACCAGCGAGTGCTGCAAGAGTTTATTTTCAAAGCCCACCAGTACAATGTTATCGAGATGCTGGACGACGGCGCAGCCATACGAAATTACTTATATATTGTTGATTCGGTAGAATATTTATTAAACATTCTTTTATATGGTAGCGAATTGGTGTATAATGTAGGTGGAGATACGGAGCCCACCACAATCTATTCTTTAGCTGAAAAGATTGCTAGCAATTTCCAAGCAACAGTAGCGAAGGGCCCCAGTAAGCCCGATACAGTCAAAAGCGCACCCAAAAATGTGGGCCTAGATATGACACGCTATAAAACAGAATTTATGCGCGACGATAAAGAAATCAACAACCTAGAAAACGGAATAGCCGCCACGATTAAGTGGTTTAATTTTGATGGAGAAAAGCAGTGACTATAAAACACCTAACCATAGAAAATTTTGAGGAAGCTTTCGGAGATCAGCTAAGCGACTTCGTCAAATCTAAAATTGAGGAGCTCGACTTTTCATATGTAGAGCTCAACAAGGAAGAGAGAGATAGTCTGTTTCTTACAATTTTAAAAGTCTTAGACGCGCCAACAATCACGCGCTCTGGCCCTCACCGAATTAATGATTGGGAACGCGGATGGGGCGAAAACCGCGATGAATTTAGTGAGACCCAGGAGTATCACTCCCTTATTCCTAAATATTTTGGAAAATTTCCCTATGTTCGCTGGCAACAAGATTTTATAAAGCCAGTAAATAAAAGTTTTGAATACAATATGGTAAAAATTTTACAATATTGGTTATTTGAAAAACATTTCCATGACCGCGACGCAGTTTATGAATTCGGGTGCGGCTCCGGCCACAACCTGATGCGAGTGGGGGATGTGAACCCTGAGGCCCAGGTATACGGCCTAGACTGGGCAACCTCTTCACAAGACGGAGTACAGAAAATTAATGAGGCGTACGGGACCAATTTTGGTTACCATAACTTTGATTTCTTTAACGTAGACGAAGAATACATCCTTCAGCGAAACAGTGGTGTCTATACTTTCGCAGCGCTCGAACAGGTTGGAGATTCATATCGAGACTTCGTCGAGTACTTAATTGCCCAGAATCCCGAGATCTGTGTGCATATTGAGCCCATGGCGGAGCCCCTCAACCCAGACGAAAATCTTATAGATTATTTTAGCGTACGCTACTTTAATAAGAGAAATTATTTAGGGGGCTTAATTTCTACATTAAAAGAACTAGAATCTTGTGGCAAAATAGAGATTGTACAACTGCAACGAAGCTCCGTCGGTAGTATGTTTGTGGATGGATACTCGATAATTGCGTGGAAAGCGGTAAATGCCAAATAACATATATTCAAAAATAGAGCCAGACACACTATTATTAAGTATTCATCGATATGGTGATATTAGTGATACCCGATTAGACATATGTCCTGACGAGGAATATCTACAGATTTCCACGAAGCGCCTTGTCAAAGGAACAACTTTCGCCCCTCATCGCCACAATGCTCTAGAAAGAACTATTGATAACACTCACGAGGCTTGGATTATTTTAGAGGGTAGTGTCGCAGCCACGTTTTGGGATTTTGATGATACAGTGGTCTGCGAAACCGTCTTGACCAAGGGAGATTGTGCTGTGGCCTACCGAGCCGGGCACGGTTTCACAGTACTTGAAGATAACACGGCGCTGTACGAAGTAAAGAATGGCCCATATTATGGTCAGACTAAAGACAAAACATTTATTGTAGAAAACAAAGGAGACACAAATGTCTAAAAAGAGAGCGTTAATAACAGGCCCATATTACGGTGTAGAAAAAGACAAAACATTTATAGAAAAGATTGAGACATTATGACAGACATTAACACTATGACAAAAATTGATTTTTCACTTTATCCAGAAATCGTGAACTTCGACAGCGATCACCAGAATTTAACATATGCTGCACGCAACGCTGTACACCGGCCAACTAACTGGCCCGCTTCGTCCAAAGACTCCCTATGGTTAGAGATGGGCACAGCCACCGGCCGCACAGCAAAAATAATACAGAAATCTCTACCTCCTAATAAGATGTTATACACCTTTGATTGTTTCTCTGGATTGCCCGAACCATGGTCGAGCCATAAAAAAGGATCCTTCGCCCAAGAGCCTCCGGACCTTGACCCATCCTGCATAGAAATAGTGGAAGGATTATTTGAAGCTACGCTTCCGTTGTTCCTTGAAAAGCATAAAGGTCCGATTTCTTTTTTACATATCGATTGCGACCTATACAGCTCTACAAAAACAATATTTAAGTATTTAAAAAACAGGATTCTTCCCGGAACGATAATCGTGTTTGACGAAATTCACGGCACGATCGTAAACCAAGACCCGGAATTCAACGACGAGGCCCGGGCCTTTGGAGAATTTGTCAAAGAAAATAATGTAAGATACAAGTTTTTTTCTAAAAGCCGCGGCAACCAAGCATCTTGTATGATTTTAGCCTTAGATCACGAAGTAGAACACTCCGGCCCAACCAATACAATAAACAAAGGAGACACAAATGTCTAAAAAGAGAGCATTAATCACCGGCCTAGGCGGCCAAGATGGCAGTTATTTAGCTGAATATTTGAATAGCTTAGGATACGAGGTTCACGGTATCATTAGGCGCCACTCGGTCTCGGAAAACCAGGACAGTCGTATTAACCACTTGTCCGACGACATCACTACATATTATGGGGATTTGTTGGACTACCCCTCCCTGGTAAGGATTATCACAGAGGTCCAACCGGATGAAATCTATAATTTAGGTGCTATGAGTCACGTAAGGATTAGTTATGACGTTCCTTCGTTTACTCTTCAAACAAACGGCCTAGGTGTCTTACACTTATTAGAGGTTTATAAAACATTTGCGCCCCAGGCCAAGTTCTATCAAGCTAGCTCATCTGAAATGTTTGGCAACTCTATTGATGATGATAAAACCCAAAGACTTACTACTCCTATGAATCCCGTGAGCCCATATGGTTGCGCAAAGCTCTTAGCCTATAATCTGGTGCGTCACTATCGCCATGCCTACGGACTGCACGCTTGCAATGGTATTCTTTTTAATCATGAATCGCCCCGCCGCGGCTCCAACTTTGTTACCAATAAAGTTGTGAAGTCGGCCGTCGAGATTAAAAAAGGTCACCGAGACCAACTGGAACTGGGAAATATGGACTCCTATAGAGACTGGGGCCACTCTAAAGATTATGTCCGTGCAATGCATATGATTATCAACCACGAAACACCACGAGAGTTTATAGTGGCCACCGGTGAAACCCACTCGGTCCGAGAACTGTGTGATTACGTGTTCTCTCAGCTGGGGATGAATTATGAAGACTATGTCGTCCAGAACCCAAAGTTCATGCGTCCAGAAGAGCTAAACTATCTTCGCGGCGACCCGTCTTCTTCTAGAGACATCTTGGGGTGGGAACCGGAGTATACCTTTGAAACCCTTCTGGATGACATGATTGATACATGGATGGATAAAATCCAATAAATAATAAGGAAAACAAAAAATGAGATTAACTAACCAAGCAATAGGCGCTCTAATGATGGCGCTCCAAAAATCATTAATGGAACAAAGCGATATCGTACCCCTTCTGACCGAAATGGATTTCCAAGTAGACCCAGAGGACAAAAACCAGGATACGTTATTAATTTTGAATCCCCCGGTCGTATCGTTAGATAACGTTACACCACCTTTTACAATTGAAGAAACGGAGGAGAACACTGATGCCTAAAAAAAGTACTACTAAAACCACACCCGGATTAATCCGCGAAGAGGTTAAAGAAGTGGCCCAGAGCGTTGTTGCTAGTGCAATTCGCGAACAAGCCAGGGAGCTTGAAAAGCACCTACATAGCATTCACGAAAGGCTGCAAGCCCTAGAAAAACGAGGATAATATGCCTCGATATGTATACCGGTGCACATTGTGTGAAGAACTGGTAACTCTTTCTCATCTTTCTGATGAAGTTTACACTGAGTGTACAAAATGTAAAGCGCCAAACGGATTGGTAAAATTATTAGTTCCGTTTTCTACCGCCCCTAAAATTAAAAAAGGGGAGTCTACTAAAGCCGGTAAACTAACAGAGAAGTTTATTAAATCTTCCCGGGCCGAGCTGCGCCAACAGAAAAAAGAACTTGAAGACAAGAGCAAAGAATAATGACTGTTTATATAATTTGTGGTTTTTCTATATTAGTGAATCTATTTTTGGTTTGGTATTCGGTTCGAATACTCCGAAAATTTATATTTATCTCCGAGAACATCTCCGATTTATTTTTGACAACTAAAGCATTCGAGGTTTTTGTCGGATCCCTTTATAGTATGGATAGCTATCATGGCGAGCCAATTATTCAAGAGCTAATACATAAAGTAAAGCTTGTACTAGAGGAGATGGAAACTTTCAGAAGTGTATTCCAATATACTATTGATGAAGAATTGGAGAAAGAGCTCAATGGCGCGCAAGAGATCGAAAAAGAATAAAAATCATTATTTTACCCAAGTACATGAAGATGCTATTGTAAAGTATGCCAACACAAATGACATAGATCTACGATCCGAGCTATACATAGAATATATTCAGCCGGCTTTTGACCAAATGGTCGATAAGATTATTTATACCTATAGGTTTACTACTCTTCCGAACATAGATTATTTGAAAGCAGATTGTAAGGTTTGGCTTACGACTATTTTAAACAAATATGACCCGAACAAGGGATCAAAAGCTTTTTCATATTTTTCTGTTGTTACAAAAAACTGGTTTATTCATAAGGTAAAAAGAACACAAAAAAGAAATCGTACGGAAGTCTTCATGGAAGATATCCTTAATGAACTAGAAGAAAACCTCATTTCGGATAACCCGACTTATGAACAAAAACGAACAGATCTTGAATTTTGGTCCTCTTTAGATAACGAAATAGACACTTGGGACTCTTTTATGTTAAAAGAAAATGAGAAAAAAGTCTTAATGGCCGTCCGAATTCTCCTCGATTCTGCTGATGAAATTGAAATTTTCAACAAAAAAGCTATTTACTTATACCTACGAGAGATCACGGGCCTTAATACAAAACAAGTTGTTAATAATTTGAATAAATTAAGGAAAAGATATAAGGTGTTTAAAGGAAAATGGCAAAGCGGCGAAATTTAAATCTTGATGAATATCTAGAGGAAACTACCAAAAATATTCGGGAAGACCGGGCGATGGCAAAAACTCTTCTCATGGATGTTATGTCTGATATGAAGCTCTCTTCTGCCGAACGACGCGAAATGGGCCCCATCGCTGCCAAATTTGTCGAAAACCTCCAGCGCTCCAATGAGCAGATGGTAAAACTCGCTAGTATATTACAGCGTCAAAAAACCAATCAAATTGGACTCACCGATGACGACAAAGATCAGTTGTTTGACTTGTTAAACGAGGGTAAAGACAATGCCCACTGAAGTCGAATTCGATGAAGTCATCATCTCCGGGGCCCCAGTCGCTGGCCCTGCGCTGCCCATGCCAGACGAGGGAGCTCCCAATAGCTCTGCTGATCTGTTCTATCAAGTTAACTCTCTAGAAACGCTAGCTCTCCTATACGCTGACTCGAGCCATGGCCTCGATCTCGGCTTCGAGGAATACATAGACACTCGCTTCGAAGACACTTTTGATATAATCCATCGCAGCGCCCTTAAGGCATTCGAGAACCGTATACTTGGATCTGGGGACGCAGCACTGGGAGTTGTTCTCAACCCTAATGCTGACAGCAGTTCCAGCCAGCAGACCTCCGCACCCCGAACCGCGCCCGGTCCCGTAATCACGGAAAGGTTGGCATCCGCCCTAGGAGTGACCAAAACGGCACCCCTGGAAGTTGCTAATATTATGGTCATCGGTACGCGGCACACTGATATTTTTCCAATCCCCGGATCATATGGGGTCACCGCGGACGATCGTCGCATAATAAGCTGGTACCCTCGTTTTTATTATGATCCGAATGTGTTTCCGATTGTTCCGGGCTCATTTGTGAGATGCAAATTTGAGCAGAACACACGTCGAGTTGGCATTATAACTGAGATGGTAAATGATATGCCTCCCTACACATTGTCAGGTGAAATAACTAATCCTTTGAAATCTATGGCTGCATTCGGCGCCGCGTCCACCATTGAAGATTATCGAACCTTCGCGGGCCCCACTCCCAATGCAGATCGACTCCGCGCCGTAATCGCGCAACTAGGAGCGTCACGCGTATATGAAAAAGGCGATGAAATTGCAAATGGCGGAGACATCACTGCAGAGTTGGCCGAAGCCGCAACGTCAGTAATGAGCACGATAGCGGTAGAGTTTCCGCACATACAAATTCGAATAACAGGCGGCAACGACAAATTCCACCAGGGCTTGATATGCAAAAACGGTCAATATATGTCAACGAAGAGAAATGGCGCCGCCGCCGGCGGAAGACGATCTGGCGCCCCAGGTAACTGTTACAAGAGTCGACACACCAATGGCCGCGGCCTAGATTTCGTCCTAGCGTCCGGACGCGGCTCCGGAGATAGCGATCTGGATTCAGTGGTCGCCGTACTACGAAGACATGTATCCGGAAATGCCGGCATGTTTAGGTTTATCGATGAATACCGGAACCCCACTAGCGCAGCGACAGCACCCCATATTCACTTTTCGTGGGGAGAGGGCTCGGAGGGCAAGGATGAGCAGGTGTTGTTCGAGCAATCTCGCTCTCAGTCGCCTTGGAACGACCCTATTGCGGTATAATATTATGGGACATAAGTTATGAAATCTAAATATTTTACACCCCTTGTTGAAAAGCCTCTTGTAGATCCCAAGAGACTCTCTCCTCGCGATAAAAGGATGTTTAAGGAATCGGGTATTAAAGCGTTTCCTAATCGTGGATTTGGAGGAGGTAAGCCGCTAGCGCCTAAGCCAACACGAAGTTCCACTAGTGCAGAAAAGGTTTTAGAGGGTGACTCTAACGCCTCTATAACACTAGGAACAGACCGCCCCGGAGGCCTTACAAGTGGCCTAGGAGGTCAGGGAATTCCTGCGGCCTCTATTGATTTGGTCGCTGGTCATATGGGTGCCTATGCCAGAGAAACAGACGAGATGGGAGAAGAGATACTTTATAACCCCAACTTCCAGATCGACCCAGCTCGAGTCTATATAGCAGAGGCAACCAACATTGATGAAAACATGCAGCTTCCTGAGGGCAGTCTAGGCTCAAGAAACATGAGCTCGGCCGTGGGGATTATGGCGGATGATGTCAACATCCAAGCCAAGGGCGAGGGCGGTATCAAAATAGCAGCCCACCCCACAAATCGAAATTCTCAAGGCCAGAAAAACGTAGCGAATCCAGGTATTGATTTATTGGTAGGAGGCGGTACTGACCAACAGCCAATGGTAAAAGGTGATAATCTTCTTGAGGCCCTGAGTGAGATGGCGGAACAACTTGATGAGGTCCGCGGAACAGTGGAACAGTTTGTCAGGCTACAGGGCGCCTTTAATGATAAGGTTATGACACACAACCATAATTCACCCTTTTGGGGATCCTCGACCACGCAGCCGTTTTCGCTTCTGTACGAAGGGTATAAGCAAGCATTCCAACGAGTCGCAACAGTCGAAACAGGAATGATTTTCTCCATCGTTAATAAAGAAACAAGCCAGAATAATTACTTCAACCCCGTTGCAGAAAAATATATTTTAAGTGGTCTGGTAACGACAGGATAAAGATGGACGAGTTACATATTGAATTATTAGACCCTGATGGTAACCCGTTAAGGAAGTGGCACGCTAGAAAGATAGGAAAACCTTACGAGACAGAGGACACCGTCTTAATTAATTTGTATTCCAGCGTTGTAGAGCGAGGCCTCCCAGAGTCCACTTACGCATCCCCGGCCTTAGCCAATCGCGCTGCCCAGGTAATTTTAGATTATTACGGCCTCACCGATGACCCCGCCACCTTCCCGGTGGTAGCATCAGCAGCCGGCTTTTTCTTCCCATCTCGGCCCCTATCAAACCCCACAGTACAATTTGAAATTCTTAAATCCGCGCTGAAGAATATCCCCCCCAGAAGCCCCACCCAAACTTTTTCGGGCCAGGAATATCAAATTTCTATGGATATTGCCAGTCGTAAGCGTTTCATAAAATACATAGGCACAGCCTTTAAGATATATCAACACCAATTGAAATTTTTTAATGGCGCAATCAGCCCCAACATCAATTTTTTAGATCTTTTAGACAAAGTAAAATTATTCTTTGCTAATCTGGAGAACTTTGTTACATTTAATGGCTACGAGTTGTCAAAGCATCAGTCAATTTTGCTAGCATTTAATGAAAATTATAAAATGGTTGGGGCGACGCTCTACGACCGGGACTCAACTTCCTATGCACTTCCCAAAGGCGTTGAATACTATTTCACAACCCTAAAACAGGGAAACAACAAATATGTAAATGAAATTGTCACAAATTTTGATGATATTTTACAAGGACGTCGCAGCAAAATTAACTGGACTCAGTTTATTGATGCATTTCTGCCCAATGCTGGCATCGAGATCAATTATTATGGTAAGCCTCGAACGCTGACAGAAAAACAAAAACTGGCCCAAAAAGTACTTGATAGTCCCTTTGGTCCACTAGCGATTCCCAAAGCCCTAGAAAAATCAATTCGAGAGGATCTTAACAACAAGGCCAACCAGCAAAAGGCATTTAAAGAGGCTAAGAAATCGTACGCCAAAGATCAAATGTCGTTACAAAAAAGAATAGAAAAAATTGTTAAAGAGATCCAAGAAACTAATCTTGAAGAGGTTAGCAAAGTAAAGAAAATTTTAACCAAATACAACGTAGCAACCCTGATCGAAGCCGCACTCGAGTGTCTTTTGTTCAAAGGGGGGTTTAGCGGTGCAGTGCCAGATTTTATTCCTGGGATTAATCCATTTGATCCAAGGCCCCCGGCCCTTCCCCTTGCGTTCCCGGCTATTGAATTTAAGCTCCCGATCATAAGCATCAACAAGGTACTGCAAGTTCAAATCAAGGAAGGTCTCAAGAGAGCCGCCATCAGCGCGGTGATGTCTCTTATTCAAACAATTGCTGATATCATTAAAGAGCTCTGTTTAACAAACCCCAACGACAACGATGTGGTGTCTACTCCACCTCAAGATATCATCGACCAATTCGATCCCACACAAATTAACAATCTTTATGCCTGCTACGAAGATTTTGGTTTTGAACGCCCCGCGCATGCCTTAACGCTTACCCAAGAGGCGCCCACCTCTGGAGACAATTTAGAGGCCTTTTTGGTTGCGCTATCTCCTCTTATAACGGCTCGGGAACTATGCGATCTTCTTAACGGTGTTGCAGAACCAGAGATATTCCAGGTAATTAATAATTTAATTGATAGCAGTTGGCCAACGATTAGACCCCATTTTCCATATTCGCTAGACCATGACATAGCCACTGGCGCCCCTGATGATGTTGCTAACGAAGCTCTGGAACAATTCTTTTTGTGTTTGGGGAACCTCATAGACCCAGATTATTGTGTGGATGTCTATAATAATTTAACCCCGACAATTCCAGAAATTGATCCGTGCACTATTGAGGACGCACAGCCATTTAAAGATATCATGGATCTGTTGGATAATGTTAATATGTATGGTGACGTCGACATGGGCTGCGGCGCCGGCATAGTCCCGGCCCTAGCCGACATCGCGGCCTATAATGCCGCCGTTATACGACTTATTGATAGTATACTGGCGCCCGCCCAGCAAACGTTTGTTTCTGATATAGGCAATTATAAAGAAATAATAATTCAGCAAGATCCTTTGTCTGCCGAAGATCAAGAGGATTTAGATCGAGATCGAGAAATATTAAAATTCCTACAAGGACCGGACGAGGAGCAGATCCCGGGTATGACCGACAAAGACAGGAAATTTTTTAATAATCTTATACCTCCGGCCGCGGCTTCCGCCTTTGAGGGTCTACAGAACATTGCAAATAATTTGGCGGCCATGGCGGGTGATGATCAAGTATCTCTTGTCGAGCGCATAACCCGCATGTTGGCGAACCGGCCGCTCCGCGTTGCTGGAGCAACACATAGTTTGTATGACAACATAGAAGATTTTTTCCTCACCTCCGCGATCGTTACACAACAAAGCACATTAACACCAGAACAGGCCCTTAGATACTACTCTTTTCTGACAACTCTGAACTTTAGGGCCGACTCCGCGGACAGCTTCGGACGCGCTATCACTTATAGTATTAATGGCGGAACAAAACCAGATAAAATTAAAATATATTCTGTTCCTGTCCGGGGAGATATCACCGCAGATCTGCAGACAACAGCAGCCGGGCCCCTTAGTGCCCGGGCCATCGAAGCCAAGCAATTTAAAAGTATAGTTCTCAACTACCTTACTGAGTCCCGGTCCTGGTCCACACCCTCATCTGGATTGGACAGCATCTTTCAGAAAAAATTATACCCATTTATGTATTTGTCGTTAATTAATTCATTTGCTTACGAAATTAGCAAATCTGACCTATTCGACCCGGTCTCGATGAATAATTTTAGTCTTCTCCCTCGTGTATGTACCGATGGGTCCATTAGTAATTGGGATTTAATGGATATTAATACTATTAAACAAGAGGCATTAGCTGAGTTTGCAAATAATTCTTGTATTGAAGGAAATTATGAGCTAGGACCGGTCCGAGACGCCGGTCTGCTCGCTTTGGTAAGCACTTACATGCAAGTGCTCATTGTAGACTTGATGCTTAAAAATATTTTTATGGTGAGTAAGTTTGGCGTTGATTATCTTTCATCTAGCCCAGACATCCTGAATGAGCTCTTGAATCAAAGCCAGACGAAAATATTAGAGTATTTAGGAGGTACCACCGCTGTAGGAGAGACTACGGTCTTGCCCGGCATTGTTAAGAAGGCCGCAGCACTGGTCGTGAAAAAGATCATAGTTAAAGATCCGGCGTCGTTTGCATATCCTATCTCGGGCGCCCCAACTTCTTCGAACCAAGTTGGTTTGCTCGACTCGCTGATCCAACTCCAAACGCTCCCGGAATTACCTCAGAATCCGTTGAGCGCCGAGAATCCGATTCTTCAAACTATGGCTATCCGTTATCTTTTTGAAAAAAGACTAAAAGGAACAACAGAAAAAGTTAAAGAATATTTTGGTCTCAATACCAGCACCCCGGTGGAGAGTTACCTTACTTATGGCATGCCTCATGTAGAATTAGCAGATTTTGAGTATCTTCCATATGGATTGGCCGCGTGGGAAAATACGCTCGGTCCATCGTCTAACCCTGGTCCCGCATGCGTATATATGGTGCGCACCGGCCAGATGGCGGCATCGACGGTGTATACTCCGGACGATACATATGAAGGCTCCAACACTAGCGGTGGTGGGTTTTTTGCATTGTTTAAATATATTGGTGCGCGAAAGGCTGAGGATAAGTTCTCTACCGCGACATCGACAGCATTTGATAAATGGTTTGATGGTCTTGATATTCTCACGAAGACTGCCGGCCCGCCGCTAGAACTGGGATTTGCCGTGGATCAGGATAATCTTTCAAAATTCGGAAAAGAAGTCGCCGCATATGAAAAATATGGAAGTATTGTAATGGAGCGGTATTTCAAAGTGGTGTATTCCCAAAGTCAATTAGATGCGTTCCTGGACGCTGGTAGCGAAAATTCGCAGGCCATATTGATGCGTTGGGTGGCAGACGATATTCCAGCCTTTTTCGCTAATCGAACCCCTCTCACTACAACCTTCGGCATCCACTCCACCGACGCGATGGAAGAAGAAGATGGTCCACTGGCCGGCGCAGCCAGCGCCGAGTATCTCATGAGTTTTGATGCATTTAAGGCTCTTTTCGATAATCTAGTATCTATCCTAGCACTACGACAGACCTTCTTGCCTATTCCACTTTATTTAACAGGTTATTCCCCGATGCGCAAAGAAACGACCGAAGAAATGGAAGAGAGAATCGAAACCAACGAAGCGGCCGGCTCGGGTGATACGACCGCAGCCCGGATCGGCGTCGCCGAGAACAAGAACCCCATCGAGGTGGCTATAGAGATAAGTGACCCCGACTATCAAGATCAAGACCGCAAGCATCTCTCTGACTATAATTTAATTAAGAGCTGGTGTAAGGCTGTCAGGAGTGTGGTTTTCTCCGCCGCCGGCCCCTACATCGACCAGGCCGACCAAGGGACACAACATGTCCAAGTTTTTAGCCCAGATAACGAATACGCATTCGACCGGGCCAATGCCTGGAACGATCTAGAAGACCTCGGCCAGGTCGTCTCCGGTAGATCCGGTGGCCTGCGCACCTGGGTATACCCGGTTTTCAAATCTCCATCTGATTATGACTATTATGCAGTGGGAAATTACTTACTGAATGCATCATTGTTTGATGGCGTTACTTTTGCGGCTAATACACCCGGAGAGTGGACATATCTCCGCAGGGACTGGCAAGAGGGCGGCCGCTACTACCTGGACGATGAGGGAGATTACGACGACTGGCACAACAAGAAAATTCTAGAATCTAAAAACTTTATGATTGTTTTGAACCGGCCAAACAATCCCGACGACGAGCTCGACACCTGGATGTCAATCCGATCCAAAACTCACATGGATTATGATAAAGACGCTGAGATTGGTGGCAACTACTCGTCGTTGGATTTTCTCCCTAACGCTGATGCCAACCCCGCCCCGGCGAAAAAAATGCACGACTTGGCCCTTAGTCTTTTTCATGAGTACAACACGGAGCAGGAGCTCAAGGACGCAATCTTTGGTCTTACAACTCCTCTAGAGGACATAATGTTGCCGGCCCCAGTAGCACATGCCGCGGACGGCTCGCCTATTTATCATGATCCCGAACCAGAAGACACTTATTTAAGTGACTTTTTTAAAGAAATTTTTCCTTCAATAAAAATGGGCTCAAGGCTAGCCTATTTAACTCCCTCCTCCCCGGACTGGACCGGTCCCCTGGCAGAAGTCCTCGGAGGGCCGGAAGGCTTTGACGTTCTAGAATCCGCAAGAAAATATAAGTCATTTTTTCTAGCGGAAGCGGCCATGTTTACGGAGGGCGCAGGAGGGGACCAAAAATTTGCTCACATTGCAATGGGGAATAAATCAGTTGACATAGATGTGGCCAGCTCTTTTCTGGAAGGAGGATCAGAACTTAACACATTCCTGAGAGAAAATGGGACCACTCAGGGATTTGATCGATTTGTGGAGGAGGTATACCAACGAAAATTTCCATCCATTGTTACCGGTATGGCTTCCAAAACCCTCGATCTCTTCGGTGACGGAAAAATCGTCGACGTACCTCGCATAATGCAGTATCTTTTTTTAGTAGGTGAATTGCGTACATATTATTCCTTGTTTGCGCAGCAAGACATATTTAATGATACCAAACAGACTTTGACCCTCGCCATGGCCGCGGCATTTGCTGGTGATGACCCTCTAGCTACTAGTGCCTGTGATAAAACGGCGCTCCAAAATATGATGTTAAATGGGGCCACAGATGCGTTAGGGCCCCTATCGTCTTTGGGTAATTCTTTTATTAATAAGATGCTCATCAATACTCCCAAGGCGATTCTCAAGGGGATTGTCGAACTTTGTGAGCCTCATGTAATCGTTGCCTCAAAAGTTAAGGAAGTTTCAAA
>Ga0080013_1001843_pt1 | contig 26773 bp, 33 predicted proteins | sample ETNvirenome_6_85_FD_69236 | JGI IMG/M metagenome (GOLD analysis project Ga0080013, IMG submission 69236) | Marine viral communities from the Pacific Ocean - ETNP_6_85 (SPADES assembly) (version 2) | ecosystem: Environmental > Aquatic > Marine > Oceanic | place: Pacific Ocean | collected 2013-06-19
TAGGCAAGCAAAAATTAACGGGTCTAGCCCGTGTTTCAGTTTCATACAGTCTCCTCAAGGCTGGCCCAGCCAGCCTTATGATAGTACAGCTCACCTTAATAGTAAGCTTGGTATATTTCGTGGGCGATATCATCGATGCGTTGCTGATCAAAGCAATCGATAATGTTTTCGTTTGGATCGTATCCATCCTCACTGCAATACACTTCAAGGACGGTCAGGGCAACGTTGCCATTGCCCATCACTCCGACATCAGGTTCGCAGTCACCAACCTCAGCAACCACCCTGAGCGGTATCCGCTTGCCTGTTTCGTGGGTGATCCAATTAGGCAGCTCAACGTCAAAGCTTGAACTATCCATCTTCGTTCTCCTCTAAATTAGGGAATACCACGGGTAGGGGTACTCCATTTAAATTGCTTAGAACGGCTCTGGTGAAGCCGAAATTTCCCATTCCTCCGAAAAAACGGCCAAATACTGGGATTTCTCTCCGTCAGGCTGATCCATCCAGCAGCTAGACTTCGCCAGATTGTCAGCCCAATACGTTGCATATTTTTCCTCGATGCCATTTAACTTCAGAACCTTCTTCGCTTTATTGATTGCACGTTGTCGCTGCGCGATTCGATAAGTCTTTGTTCGCATAGTTAATCCTTGCCGCCCCGTAGGGCGGCGCTTAGAGTTTAAGGTTATGCTGCTACTGATGAGTCAGTAACAGTGATCACTCGCGGGTTCACCTGCTCAAGCACTTGGCGAGCGTAGTAATCTGGCGGCCCATCAAGAACAATGACCGCTCCAGCATCATGAACGTGCTGCATGTCGCTACCGAACATCTCAGCATCAGTGAACACTAGCGTAACGTCAGGCTCGTAGCCGTTGTCTGCGAGCCAGTCGATTCCCGCAGACATGTAAGTTCCGCCGCCGTCAGGAATCTCAAGATCAAGAAGCTCAGCGCCAGAGAATACCTCGGCATGACCTTCGTAAGAGTCACCACAGAATACAACCACCGCACCGCCAGAGGGCTGAAGCTCGTCAATCGCATCGCCAAGCACGTGCATACATTCTCGCAATGAATCGCGATCAACGCTGTAAGACACATCCACCACGAAACCTATCTGATTAAGAGCGCCACGGGTAACAGGCGATACCACACCGCAGAGATTGAAACGGCGGCGATGTATCTTGGCATAAGAAATCTCGCTACCTTTACCTGATCTCTGAAGTAGATCAGCAAGCTCATCACTCCATGTCAGAGGTGCTGACTTACGCTGTGCTGCGGCCTTCAGTCGGCCACGCACATTGTCACCCATGCCAACAGCAGCGTGTTCGCCTTCAGCGATAGCCTGCTCCTGCTGCTCAGCTCCATCCTGCACCGCCTTGTCGATGGCGCGCTCATCGTCACGCTCAGCCGCCTCGATCTCCTCAGCAGTACCCTCGTACTGCGGCTCAAGGTGAACATCATGCCCATCGTGAGGCGTACCCGAGTCACCTGATTCACCAGACTCATCGCCTTCACCAGACTCATCGCCTTCACCAGACTCATCGGAATCGCCAGACTCATCGGAATCGCCAGACTCATCACCAGCCTCATCACCAGACTCGCCGGAATCACCAGACTCGCCCGAATCACCCGACTCATCGGAGTCGCTTGCTTCTGACTCGTCACCAGCAGGCTCGCCTGATTCTTCCTGATCATCCTGTTGCTGATCTTCGTACAGCTCAGCGTAAACTTCATCGACCAAGTGATCGCGAGTGAAGCGATCATCGAATAGACCGGAAGGTATAGGCTCCAGACCATGCGCTACCAGATCAGCATTGATCACATAGTCACCAGCACAGTTATAGGTCTTGTGATCGAAAGGAATCTTCGAGCCTTTGACCATGCGGAAATAGCCACGCTTGCGGAATGCCTTGCCACGTTGCGGGTGTCGCAAGATTATATGGCCGACCTCATGACCCAGCAAGAATGCTCGCTGGCTGTCGTTGGGCAGGCCAAGAAAGAACGCTGGATTGATGTAAATGTAAGCGCCATCAGTGCCAGCCGTTGGAATGCGGTCAGTCCAGATCACCTCGTGCATGACAACCAAGCGCCAGTAAATCCTCGCCTTGGCTGACAGGATGATCATCGCTGCCGCGAACTCCTTCGACTCGCTCATCAAAGGCGAGTCGTTGTCAAAATATCTCACTGCTTTCATAGTTATACCTCGATGTCTTTCGCTAGTTGAATTAGATCGGTGTGTGACTTGATGAAGTCCACCGCTGTTGTGCTGATAAGGATGTTGCCAAGTCGTGCGGACTTGCTGATCAGCCTTACACCCAGCTGCACCTGAAGGTCAGGACGCAGGCGAGTGATGTACTTGATTGCCGCATCCGCTGACTGCTCGTCATTGGCAATCTCAAGTGCGAGTGAGCCAGCCAGATTCTGGTAGCCTGTTTGATCTGGAAGCATTGCCGAATCAGGAGCGCTCAGAATCTCGTCAGCCGTGGGAATCTCGCCTTCGCAATCGAAATGATCTTCGATTATCTCAGCCGCATCCTGCCCGATCACCGCAGCGATCAGCGAGACCATAGCCACATCAAGCTTAGTCGTGCCTTTGCGCTCGATGTATGTGGAGATGAGGGCGCTGACATTAGTCAGCCCACGAAAGGAATTGAAACCACCATCTAAAGGAACCTGATCAGCAAAGAAACCATCGCAAGCGTGATTCTTAGCCACATCTATAAGAGCGGGAAGTACGCCGTTCTTGCTGGCGAAATCTCTATCCCACTGCGCGACAGTCGAATCGTTGTAGCCTTCCAGCTCAAACTGAATCACTCGATTACGCAAGTGACCCAGCGCTGGCCTTGCGCCTGATTTGTCAGACTGCTTGTTGCCCGTGTAACAAACAAATAGGCCGCCGCCTAAGTCGTGACCGCCCAGAGTATTTTCTTTGCGATCAAGCACAGATGACAGAGTCTTCTGAACGTCAGGCGCTGACTGCAACAGCTCATCGAGAACAAGAACGATATACTTAAATCCCTCCGCTCGCAGGTCTTCGATCTTGCGAACAAGGTCAGGCTTAATTGCTATCGTTTCCAGATCGCCCTTAGCGTCCTTGCGAGGCATCATAAGCCCAGCAAATTCAGCTGCCTCACGATCAGCGGTGCGATAGACCAGAACGCCAACCTTTTCGGGATGGACGTTGTTCGCAGCGGCCCATGTTTCCTTTACCTGATGTGTCATCAGGTAGGTCTTGCCCATGCCCGGCCCACTGATCAGACCAACCGACATAGCTGGATGAGTGTTCATGACGATGGGAAGGTGATGGTTAACTAGATCAGAATGTGTTGTTTGAATATTCATAATTTTCCTTTGCTTTCATAGAGTTAAAGTTAGATTAAATCAGCGGTGAGGTCAGGCAGTATTACTCCTGATGTGTCAGGAGCAGTAGCGACTGGCGCTGACTGCTGCATCCGCTTGAGATTTTTGACAGTGGTCTCAGCCGATTTTGCTGCTTCGATTTTCAAGGTCTCGCTGTTCTTCCATTCTTCCTTGCTGCTCACGTTGGCTATGCCGTTAAGCATGGCATCGGCAATGTCCTGTACTCGCGGGTCATTGTCATAGCCGTCAGCCATCTCGCGCAGCTTGACCGCTTCGCGCTTGACGTTAGTGATAACGGATTCGCTGAATCGCTGGCCTTCAGTGAGTTGTTTCAACGCTGTCTCGCAGACCTTCAGAGATGCCTCAATTGAGGTTTGCTTGGCTGCTTCGAGCTGGGCAGCAATCGCCGCATTAGACTGCTCGACAATCTTGCCCAGCATTTGAGCAGGGATATTCCAACTCCCGATTTGATCCTGATTGAATACAGGCAGCGGCTCAGGGTCAGAGATTTCAATCTTGAATTTCGCCTTAACCGCATCGCGAGTCGGAAACAATCGCTCTGCTTCTGCTCGCCACGTTCCGAAATTCTGGCTCAAAGCTTCATCGCGATAATAATCATAGTTTCCCAAAAATTCTTCGAGAGCATTTAGTGCGCGCCCCTTGAGATTGTCGAGCTTGGCAGCCACGTCAGGATACCTGAGCACGTTCACCATTTTCTTGCCACGGCGCTGCCCTTCACCTTCTGCCTTAGAATAAGGAATAGTCTCATCAGCCAGCACAGTCCTGAGCCTGCGGAAGTGCTGGTTAACTTCTTTAAGCTTGCCATGCCAAGCGCCCAGCAAATCTTTGTAGATGCGCGTTCCGGTTGCCTCAGCGCCTGCCGCTATCGCTGCCTTCTCAGCAGCAGCGGTGAGCTGGCCGACACCCGACCAGAAGCTGACCGATACATCGATCAGCAGAAAGTTATTCGCTGCCATTTTCACGGCATCGCTTACGGCGGCAACCTGCACCGCGTCCGTCAGTTCGTTATCTTTATTCATACTGTTGCCTCGTTGGTTTCATAGACTGTAAGGAGTTTAGTGATGCTTCCGACTTGCGCTGTTATCACTGTCAAGTCGTTAGCAATATGAGCGAATAAATTCGGACGTACTTCGCCGGACTTGGTTCGCTGCGGAATCTTGCGGCCATGCTGCACTGCGGCTGCAATTGCTTCGAGCCGATCAGTAAGCTGGCGCTCGCGCACTCGCTCGCTGAAATGCTCAGTTAATTCGTAAGTGATGTTCATGTTGCTACCTTCTTTGTTGCATAGATTAAAACCATAATAGAAGACACTCGATTGAATGCCTTCGATATGATTTCGCGGTGAGGTTCTCAGCACCTCGTTACTGGCGCACTCTTTGTAGGCAGCTTTAATGGCATGCTGCTGGTGCGCGTTTAATCAATCCTCAAAGCCTCACTAAGTGAAGCTATCCCATTGCATCTTGATTCGATGGACGGCGCTTGAGTAAGCCTCGCGGCTCTCTCTCCTGCCTGTCGATGACTAGGTCATCCTCCGGAGTCCAACCATATACTGGGCTGTTCAGTCACAATCCGATTTGCTTGGGTCTCAGAAAGCCAGCGTCCCTTGCTGCTGAGATGTGAAGTATAACAACAGTTATCGTCACAAGTACAACACTCTTTAACAATAAATCATAAATATTCTTTCTTCTATCTATAGGGAATAACACTCCCATAACAGCATTATGCGTTTTATGTAATGAATACAATGACTTACATCACTTCATAACACATGTAACATGGGTCGAAATCCGTCTAAGCAACGTTAGCGAGTCACAGATACTAGCGTTAGGGGTCACACTAACGTTCGTCACAGAGGCTCTCAGGCCGTCTAATGATGACTTGTCAGGAGGAGCTGGATATACTCTCGAAAAAATAACTTTTATTACTTTTAGATAAGATTTCTTATGGTGAATAGATGAGCGATAACAAACTGACCGCCAAGCAGCGCAGATTCTGCGAGCTGGTTGCTGATGGCAAGACGCAGGCTGATGCCTATCGAGAAGCATACGACAGTAATGGTTGCAGCCAGACCGTGAGGAATAGCGCTTCCAAACTGATGAAGCTGGATTACGTTCGGAGTACGGTTGATTCGATTATCAAGCGTAAGAGTGATCTTAACTTAGCTCGCAACGTGTCCAGCCAAGAATTGGTGACACGTACTCTGCGAGATCACATCACTGGCGCTATCGATCTGGAACCTACTCAGGTGCAATCCCTCTCTATACTCGCCAAGACCAGCGGCATGTACACGACACGCATAGAAGACGTAACCGAGCGTAGCAGTGACGATATCGCTGGAGACCTGAAGCGTAAACTGGGCGAGCTGGCACTTATAGCTGACGATGTTGCTGACGAGGAGTCAGGTGTAACACATTAGTCGTAAGGGGTCAGGTGTCTTATTACGTCAGGTGTCACACTTAATCAACAAGGGGTCACGTGTCACTCATTACCGTAAGTGGTCACGTGTCACATTTTACCCAGTCAGCCACCCCCATGATAACACCCCCCCCGAGAGCAGCGACTACCCGTGCATATATACATAGTATTCCACGCAAACGATTTCGCAAATTTCATCTAACCTCACTTTTCACGCATCACTTGTAATATGTCTCAACCCTTTTTTTCGTCAGATAGTGCCACACAAATATCGGCAAAAAATTTTCTGCAAAATTTTGGAAACCGTACCTGAATCTTAGGATTTCTTACTAAATCTAACGAAATCTAACGAAATCTAACGAAATCTAACGAAATCTTAGGATTTCTTAGGAATTCTTATTTACTACCCATGACCTGTCAGCAGTAAGCGTTTAACCTCTATCGAAATACCCTATTTAAATTAAAAAACGTCTGCTGTAACACTTGACATGTACCTGTCAAGAGCTACTATATGCTACACTTATCGAAGTTGCGCCAACGCACCACGTGATATCACGATCTGGAGTAACTGCCGAATCCCTTTGATGGGATTCGAGAGTGAGTTACGCAACGGTAATTAACGTAACGTAATATCACGTAGGAAGGCGCAACCTTCGGAGAAGCTATGTCTGTTAAAGTTGATCCTTCAGTGCTATCCACGATAGATCAGTTACCTCCTGAAAAGCAGCAAGAAATACTGGATTTATTAACCGCGTTGGATACTGCCAAGAAGCGGGAAGCGGCGCGGGAGCATTTCATTGATTTTGTTAAGTACATGTGGCCTGCCTTTATTGAAGGCCGCCATCACAAGATCATGGCCGATGCTTTTGAACGCATTGCCTGTGGTGATTTAAAGCGGCTGATTGTTAACATGCCGCCGCGTCATACAAAGAGTGAGTTTGCTTCCTATCTATTGCCTGCGTGGTTTTTGGGCCAATACCCTGAGAAGAAGATCATTCAGACTGCCCACACCGCTGAGTTATCAGTTGGTTTTGGCAGGAAGGTTCGTAACCTAGTGGATGACGCTGATTTTAAAAAGGTTTTCCCAAAGTTGGCATTAAGGGCCGATTCCAAAGCGGCTGGGCGATGGAGTACCAATAAAGGTGGCGAATACTTCGCTATCGGTGTTGGTGGTGCGGTAACAGGTAAGGGCGCTGACCTGCTCATCATTGATGACCCTCATAGTGAGCAGGAGGGACAGAGCATTGACCCCTCTGTCTTTGACAAGACTTATGAATGGTACACATCCGGCCCTCGCCAACGTCTACAACCCGGAGGAGCTATCGTTATCGTTATGACACGCTGGCATATGCGTGATCTGACCGGAAAGATAGTCAAGTCCTCAACTCAAAGAGAAGGGGTAGATGAATGGGAGATAATAGAGTTTCCGGCACTCATGCCGTCAGGCAATCCATTATGGCCGGAATTCTGGAGCCTTAAAGAGCTGGAAGCTCTCAAGAGCGAGCTGCCACCGAGCAAGTGGAACGCTCAGTACCAGCAGATACCCACAGCCGAAGAAGGGGCGCTGGTCAAAAAGGAGTGGTGGAGAGTGTGGGAACAGGAACACCCACCCCAATGCGAATTCGTAATACAGTCTTGGGATACCGCTTTTCTCAAGACAGAACGGGCTGATTACTCAGCCTGCACCACATGGGGCGTTTTCTACGCTCCTGATGACGAAGGGCGCACCAAGCCCAATATCATCCTTCTGGATGCCTACAAAGAACGTCTTGAATTCCCCGAACTCAAAAAAGTCGCTCATGAGCTTTATCTTGAAATGAAGCCCGATGCTTTCATTGTTGAGGCTAAAGCCGCAGGCACTCCATTGATATTTGAACTCAGGGCAATGGGTATTCCGGTGGCTGAATATACCCCGACACGGGGTAACGACAAGATCGCAAGGGTTAACGCTGTTGCTGACTTGTTCGCATCAGGTGTAGTCTGGTGTCCAGAAACCAGATTTGCCGAAGAAGTTGTAGACGAATTCGCCGCCTTTCCAGTGGGCGAACATGATGACTTGGTGGACTCATCCACTCAGGCATTACTCAGATTCAGGCAGGGAGGCTTTCTAAGCCTGTCTTCGGATGAACCCGAAGAGCAGCACATGCCAAGAACGGCCAACTATTATTAATCATGGGAGTGTAATAGTGGTGCGAACCCACGGGTTAATCTATCGGAACCCTGCTAGTAGCCGCTCCCGCCAACTATTATTAATCACAGGAGTTAGAACCCTATGGCTACGATAACCCCGCACAAAGAAAGTGTTGATCCAACAATTTTAGGATTGGTATGCGATCCAAATATGCTGGAAGAAAGTGATCTTGCAGACTATAACGTACTCGAATCTCAGGTATTTCAAGCAGTATATTGCCTTGCACACAACGCAACAAACGAAGAGCCTACAGAGGCAATGAAATCTTCTCAGGCAGCGTTAAACTTAGCCAATGCGCTGGCCGTCTTGGATAAACTGACAAAACCCTAGAGGAGCGCTAGTTATGCATGAAGCACCGGAAACCTACAAGCATGACGACTTGCTAGACGTTAGTAAGATACCCAAACAGCCTCATTATAATTTAAAAGGCGGTCTCACCGACTCTGATAAAAGCAGGTTGCGGATGCGCCATATACTGCCCTATGGGGTAGAAGTCCATGATGGCAAAGAATATTTAAAGAATCGCAATCATGAAATCATGGCATCAAGAAAAGCTGTCTCTAAAAACTCAGGCTGTTTTTTCGATGATGGCTGCCCTCCGTGGCGACATTTAAATGCAAATTCTGACTCACGCCTGCGTTGCGAGGCTGTATTGGCGGCTTGGATATTAGATAAACCCCTTGATCCTTATTTAAACCCGAACCCATAGAGGTGAAATATGCCCAGTAAATACAACAGCACTGCCAAGAAGCCCGGTAAGGCAGTCAAGAAACCTTATAAGCGTGGCGGCAGAATGCGAAGAAACCTTCGTGATGAAGAGGCCAGAGTAATAGGTGTACAGGACGATGCAGCCGATGAGCTACGCAGGGTTCGAGCAAGACGGCCACATGACGCAAGAGAGCGAGCAGACAAGCGAGCCGAGCTTGCCCGTGTTGGCGCAAGAGGTCGTGATGCCCGTGAAGAAATGCACAGACTCAGAGACAAGGCTGTAGGGCTGGGCCTAAAGAGAGGCGGCAGAACAAAAGCGGATAATCCTGAAGGGGATGGCCGTGGAAGTTACCGTAAGTATATGGCAACCCGTAGGTTTAAGGGCTTGAATACTGGGGGCACAGCCAAGAAGCAGGGCTATAACGACAGGCTGGATGAATCTCTTGGTATGCGTAATCGCAAGACCAAGGCGGCTCCTAAGAAGAAAGCGCCTGTCCGAAGAACGGCAAGAGCGACACTGCCTAACGATATAAACCAGCACAAGCGCATGGCTATGGGCGAAGATGTGTTGACAGGAAGGATGCTTAAAAAGGGCGGCAAGGCTATCAAAAAGAAAACTGGTGGTCAGACCCTCAAGAGCAGAAGAAAGGAAAGCGAAGGAGCGGAGAAAGCTGCGGGACGCAGAAAGTATGCAGCCGTAGGCACAATGGATAAAGGCAACAAGAAGGTGAAAAGAAGCACAGGTGGTAGAGCGCCAGCTACTACGGGCGTTAGGCTAAACATGGGCGCACCAAAGTCTAAGACCATTAAGGCAAGAGGCATGGGCGCAGCAACCAGAGGCGGTAAATTCAGGACTAACACTTAGTGGCTATAGAGAAAGCTTTATACACCAATGGTGCGGGTCTCCCCACTGCTGACGAAATTGAGGTCGAGATAGTCAATCCCGAAGAGGTGACTATCTCTACTGATGATATGGAAATCAGCATGGACTTTGACGAAACCTCCACCGAGCATGGAGCTAACCTTGCCGAGTTCATGGATCAGGCAGAGCTGGACACACTGGGCAGTGAGCTGGTTGGCATGTTTAATGCTGACCGCACCAGCCGCCATGACTGGGAAGAGTCTTATATAAAAGGGCTTGATCTGCTGGGTATGCGCTTTGAAGACAGAACTACTCCGTGGGACGGAGCTTGCGGCGTGTTTCATCCTCTCTTGAGTGAGGCCGTTGTCAGGTTCCAGTCCCAGACTATTATGGAAATATTTCCTGCAAGTGGGCCTGCTAAAACCAAGATCGTAGGGACGCTCACTACAGAAAAGACCAAGCAAGCAGAACGTGTACAGGATTATCTTAACTACATGATGACGGTTAAGATGCCGGAGTACCGCACAGAAACAGAAAAGCTACTCTTCTCTCTTCCTATTGCAGGCTCAGCCTTCCGCAAGGTCTATTATGACCCCAATTTAGGCAGGGCTTGCAGCATGTTTGTGCCAGCAGAGGACTTTGTAGTCAGCTATGGCGCTGCTGATCTGGAAACAGCCGAGCGAGCCACGCATGTTATGAAGATGGAAGCCAACGATGTGCTGAAATTACAGCAAAGTGGCTTTTACCGGGACGTAGAATTACCTGCTCCTGCTCCTGACACCACAGAGATAAGGGCAAAATACAACAAATTAACAGGCGATCACCCAAGTTATGAGGTAGATCAACGACATACGTTGCTTGAGATAATGGTTAACGTGGATTTACCCGGTTTTGAAGACCTCGAAGCGGGTGAACCGACAAAAATCGGGCTTCCTTACGTTATTACTGTCGATAAATCGTCAAGTATTATCCTTTCCATACGCAGAAACTGGAAAGAAGACGATGAATTAAAGCTAAAACGTCAACATTTTGTTCATTACCAGTACCTTCCGGGGCTGGGATTCTATGGTTTTGGGCTGGTTCACATGATTGGCGGCCTAACCAAGTCGGCAACCTCGTTATTACGCCAATTAGTTGACGCAGGTACGCTTGCCAACCTTCCCGGCGGCCTAAAAGCACGGGGATTACGCATTAAAGGCGATGATTCGCCAATTATGCCCGGAGAATTCCGCGATGTGGACGTTCCGGGCGGTGTTATCAGGGATAACATCACATTTTTACCCTATAAAGAGCCATCTGCGGTGTTACACCAGATGCTTCAGGAAATTGTGGAGGATGGCAGACGATTTGCTTCCGCTGGCGATGTAAAAGCCGCTGATATAAACGGCGAAGCGCCAGTTGGCACGACTCTTGCGCTCCTAGAGCGCGAAATGAAGGTTATCAGTGCGGTGCAGGCCCGTGTTCACGCCTCAATGAAGGAAGAACTTAAAATTCTTTGCGACATTGTGGTGGAATACGGCCCTACTGAGTACCCGTATGAAACCGAGGCTAACGCGGTAACGGCAGAAGACTTTGATGACCGTGTAGACATTATTCCTGTTAGCGATCCAAACGCTGGAACGATGGCTCAGCGAATTATGCAGTATCAGGCAGCACTTCAGTTGGCTGCTCAAGCCCCGCAGATGTATAACCTGCCGCTTTTGCATCGCCAGATGCTGGAAGTTCTGGGTATTCGTGATCCAGACAAGATTGTGCCGACCGATGATGACATGAGACCGACTGATCCTATATCAGAAAACATGAATCTAATGATTGGTGAGCCAGTAAAAGCCTTTATATATCAAGACCATAAGGCTCATATAGAGGCGCATACTGCGGCCATGAACGATCCGAAGATAGCCGAATTGCTGAATCTAGCACCGGATGCACAGATGAAACAGGCAGCGCTGGCTGCCCACATAGCCGAACACGTTGCCTTCCAGTACAGGCGTGACATTGAGAAGGAATTGGGTGTGCCATTGCCGCCACCGGATGAACATCTTCCTGAAGACATTGAATACAGGCTGTCCCAACTGGTAGCTCCTGCTGCTGAGCAGTTAACAGGAAGGGCTGAAATGGAAATTGCTGCCGAACAAGCAGCGGCGCAAGCGGAAGACCCAGTGCTTCAGTTGCAAAAGGCAGAGCTTGATCTTGAAGCGTCTAAGGTACAGGCGAAAACCCAGACCGATATGGCAAGGATTGAGGCAGACTTGATGAAGGCTGCTGCTAAGGACGACCTTGAAAGAGACAAGCTGGCAGCGGATGAAAAGATTGAAGGTGCTAAGCTAGGGGTGAAGATTGCCGAGACCAATACCGAGCAGGAACTCGAAAGCAAAAAGATTGCCTCTAAGGATAAAGTGGAAGGGGCGAAGCTAGGCGTACAGATCGCAAAAGAAATGATGATCGACAAAAGAGAAAGAGATATTGAAGATATGATCGATAAGAGGGATACTACGCACGAAAAAATGATTGACGAAAGAGAGCGGGATGAGTGACTTTTTGTCTGAAAACGCACTAAAAGTTTTAAACGAAAAGATACGCCTTATTATGAATGAAACAGCCGACCACGTTAGCGGCGGTGGCTGTAAAGATATGGAAGAATATTCTAAGTGTTGCGGGATCATACAAGGACTCGCATTAGCTGAAAGAGAATTACTCGATCTGAACAAGCATATCGAGGAAACGTAATCTCCGCATTAGGCGGTGCAGTGCCTCTGGACACTATTCCAGTGCAAGGACAAACTAATGGCAGAAGCATTAGCAGAAGAAAACACGGTAGAAGTAGAGACCGCAGAAGAACCTCGCGCAGCCCATCAAATGCCTGAGCCTGCTGGTTACAAAATATTGATTGGTTTACCCGAACCTGAAAAAGCAAGCGAAGGAGGTATTCTCAAAGCCCAAGAAACTCTTGCGGTTGAAGAGGTAGGCTCCATTGTTGGCTTTGTTATCAAGTTAGGGCCGGATGCTTATTCGGACAAAACTCGATTTCCCAACGGAGCGTATTGCAAGGAAGGTGATTTCATTATTATGAGATCATACTCTGGCACACGCTTTAAGGTTCATGGTACAGAGTTTAGGCTTATCAACGATGACAGCGTAGAAGCTGTGATCGAAGACCCTAGAGGGGTGATGAAAGTATGAGCGAGAATGAGGTTGAAGAAACTTTAACGTCCGCTGAAGACAAGTTCTTTGGTGTTAAGACGCAACACGGCCAAGCGGCTGAAAACTCTCCTTCCGAAGAAGAAGGTGCAACAGAACTGGAAGTGGAAGTCATTGACGATACTCCAGCAGAAGAAAAGAAACCGCAGAAGCGAAGCAGGGAACTAGCTGAGCCAGACGTTAAATACGATGACGGTTTCACAGACGATGAGCTAAAGGGATATAGCAAAAACGTACAAAAACGAATTAACCAGCTTAGGGCGGTTAATCACGCCGATAAGCGCAAGGTTGGAGAAGCCCAACGAATGCGTGATGAAGCGGTTAAGTTGGCTAAAGCACAGCAGAAAAAACTCAAAGAGTATGAGTCGCTGTTAGCAAAAGGCCAGTCTGCGATTATTCAGCAGACAAAAGGGAAAGCTGAGGTAGAGCTGCAAACTGCCAAAAAAGAGCTAAAGAAAGCTCACGAGGAAGGCGATGCAGACGCTTTGGTTGAAAGCCAAGCGCAGCTTAGTGCTGCTCAGGCGAGAATCAGGGAGATGGAAACACGGGAGCAGCAGCTTAAAAGAAATTTAACGCAACAGCAGGCAGCAGCAAAGCAACAACAAGCCGCCGCCCAGCAACGCGCTCAGCAGCAACCTCCCCAACAACAACCTGAAATCACTCAAGAACAACGTGAGTGGAACGATAAAAACCCTTGGTTTCAGCCGCAAGGCAGACCGGGTCAACCTGTCGAACCACTACACAAAGAAATGACGGCTGTAGGATTAGCCATTCATGACAATCTTTTTCATGAAGGTATTACAGCCCACGCCGATCCACAGAGATACTACTCTGAAGTAGATCGCAGAATGCGTGAACGGTTTCCTGATTACTCCGGTTTTCAGGATGGACGAGAGGAACGAAGCACTCCGTCCCGTCAACGCAGCAATACCACCGTGGTAGCGCCTAGTACCAATAGGAACAACGGCGCAAAGACACGCAAAGTCTCGCTTACGAAAACCCAAGAAGCTCTCGCAAAGCGGCTAGGGATTACCAATGAACAATATGCCGAGCAAATGTTAAGACAGGAGGTTGGCTAATGTCAGAAGAAACAACACGCGCATCCCAAGACTTAGATTCAAGGGAAAACACAATGAGGCCAAGTGACTCATGGAAGCCTGCTTCCTCACTTCCTCAGCCTAGCCCAAGGGACGGATTTGAACACAGATGGATTCGTACCTCTATGTTGGGTCAGGCAGACAACACTAACGTATCGCAGAAAATGAGAGAGGGATGGGTTCCTGTAAAGGCTACCGAATATCCTGAGATCGATTTCATTCCTGAAGTTGGTGGTCGTTATCCTGATAATATTGAGTATGGTGGTTTGTTATTGTGCCGGATTCCAAAGGAACAATTAGACAAGCGCAACGAGTATTATAACGAGATGGCTGTTAACCAAATGAATGCTGTCGATAATAGTTTTCTGCGGGAAGAAGACCCTCGAATGCCTCTTTATAAAGAGAATTCTTCGAGGACAACTTTTGGCAGAAGATAATCTATTGTTAGATTGTCTTCGTAAACGAGGACTTTCGTATGGCTGCTTCAGCTACTCCAATGGGAGCCGAACCTGTAGACGGTTTATCCGCCTGTGGTTCGTTCTCTGGTAAAGTTCGTCATATAAAGATCGCTAGTGGCTATGCCGCTGACGTTTTTTATGGCGACTTTGTTAAGCTAGTCAGTACTGGTACTGTAGAAAAAGATACTGGTACGGCTACGATGACCCCTGTTGGTATCTTTATGGGCTGTTTTTATACAGACCCAAATACCAGCCAGCCCACATTTAATCAAATGTGGCCTACAGGCACTGTAGCGTCTGACGCTATGGCCTATGTGCTTGATGACCCTGATGCTGTATTTAGAATGCAGGCTGATGATTCATTGGCGCAAACCACCTTGGGCAACAACATTGCTGTTGTCCAAACAGCAGGTTCCACCACTATTGGCCGCAGCAAGAATGCGGTTGACGCAAGCACCGCTGCAACCACTAATACTCTTCCCTTGCGGATTCTTGAGTTTATGGATGGGCCAGATAGTGAAGTGGGTGACGCATACACTGACGTACTTCTCACTTACAACTGGGGAATGCATCAGTATCGTAACGCCACTGGCGTATAAGGAGGCTTAGAGAATGGCTATATCACGAGCGCAAATGCTCAAAGAGCTACTTCCGGGTCTTAACGCCCTGTTTGGCTTAGAGTATGCAAAGTACGAAGACGAGGATAAGATGATTTACGAAACTGAATCATCAGATCGTTCGTTTGAAGAAGAGGTTAAGTTGAGTGGTTTTGGCGCTGCTCCTGTAAAGCCTGAAGGTTCTGCAATCAATTATGATTCAGCGCAAGAAGCTTTCACAGCTCGCTATACCCACGAGACTATCGCTCAGGGTTTCGCTATTACCGAAGAGGCAATGGAGGATAACCTCTATGCATCTTTGTCACAGCGATACACTAAAGCTTTGGCACGAGCGATGGCTTACACCAAGCAAGTTAAGGCTGCTTTCCCATTAAACAATGGTTTCACTAACGCTTATCAATCTGGCGATGGTGTTAACTTGTTTACTGCGGTTGGCGATGGCGTAACTGGCGGTGACGGCCACCCACTTGTTAATGGTGGCAAAAACTCAAACCGTCCTGCTACGGCGGCTGATTTGAATGAAACTTCGTTAGAAGACGCAATCATTGGTATTGCTGCCTACACTGACGAGCGTGGACTTCTAATCGCGGCTCGACCAAGACGCTTGATTGTTCCACCTAACCTGATGTTTGTAGCAACCCGAATCCTAGATTCGGAACTGCGTGTCAGCACTGCTGATAACGACATCAATGCCATTAAGAATAATGGCTCCATTCCTGAAGGGTATGCTGTCAATCACTACCTGACTGACACCAACTCTTGGTACATCATTACTGATGTTCCTAATGGAATGAAACATTTCGAGCGTACTGCGCTTGAAACTTCAATGGACGGTGACTTCGATACTGGTAACGTGCGCTACAAGGCGCGTGAGCGTTACAGCTTCGGTGTTTCTGACCCACTAGGAATATACGGTTCTCCGGGTAGTTCCTAATCGATAAGGGGCGGCCTTGGTTGGTTTGATACCCGTCAATCGCCTTATAGAGAGACCTTGGTCGTCCCTTATTTTTAATTTTTGTCACATTCTTTGGCATACTATAAATTCATCCTGACTGCGCTCCATAGGGGAGGCGGCAGACACTAGCCACGACAGGAGATACATATGGCTACCACCACTTTCTCCGGCCCTATTAAAGCCGGAACCATTCGCGATGGCTCTTCCGCCAATGTTGGCTTTGTTGAGATGGCTCAGACCGCAGCGTGGACTCAATCAACTACAGCCGCATCCACTGGGATTATTGTCCCCGCAAACAGCCAAATCACTGAGATTACTATGTACATCAATACTGCGTGTAATGGTGCATCACAGAACCTTAGCGTTGGCACATCTGCGACCTCCACTGAGCTGTTTACTGCTTTGGCGCTTACTACTGGCTCAGATGTAATTAAGCAGGGGTCTACTGGAACTATTACTGACACTGACGCTTGGTTGGATGTTGGTGCTAGTGACGTAACGATTTATAGCAAGACCAGCGCAGGCACTTCTGGTGTTGGTTTCATAACCGTTAAGTACATCCAGAACAACAACCTTGCATAATAATCGAGCAGCGGGGCATTAGCCCCGCTCTTTTTGGAGGCGACTATGGCAGACGCAGTAACAACCCAGACTATCGAGGACGGCCCTCGGAATCTTGTCATGAAGTTCACTAACGTAAGTGACTCCACTGGCGAGACAGATGTGGTCAAGGTCGATGTTTCAGACCTAAGCACTCAGCCGAGAACAGGAGCTGCGTGTACAAGCGTAACAGTTACAGGCATTCAGTTTTCTACTTACAACATGTCAGTAAGTATATTCTTGGACGCGACCTCAAATGTTTTACTTACTACGCTTCCAGAGAACTATTCGGATACCTTGGATTTCTCAGACTTCACCGGAATACCCAACAATGCAGGGACAGGGGTAACAGGTGATATTCTGTTTACTACTAACGGCGCTGCTTCTGGTGATACCTACATGATCATTATTAAAGGCGTTAAAAATTATGGCTAAACTAGAAATCTTCCAAAACGGAAACTTTAGTAACGGCGATCCTGTTTATCAGATTGGCAGAAAAAACGCCGATGGTGAATACGACATCGAGGTTTTTGACCTGATGAGCAAGTCAGAAGCTTCAGCGAGGCTTAAAGAGCTTGGCGGCACTGCTGAAAAGGCAGCCCCCAAGAAGGCTGCGCCTAAAAAAAAAGAAATAACTGAAGAGCTGGAGATAGTCGATGAGACTACTCGCGCTGAGTTAAACAAGCTCACCAAGTTACAGCTTGAAGAATTCGCTCGTGAGTTTGGCGTAGAGCTAGATAGGCGTGAGACAAAAGACAAGTTGGTAAGACAAGCTTATAAGGCGCAATTTGATGACTAGAAATTACAGAAGCGAGTATGCTAACTACCATTCCAAGCCCAAGCAAAAGAAGAATAGAGCAGCACGTAACGCTGCACGAAACTCCTTAATAGGCGAAGGGCGTGTTAGCAGGGGAGACCGAAGAGATGTGCATCATCGTGACGGTAATCCTCGTAATAATAGCCGATCCAATTTAGTGGTTACTTCCAGAAGAACCAATAGGAGTCGAAATGGCAAGCGATAAAAACTGGATACAAAAAGCGATCAAGAACCCCGGTAGCTTGCGTAGAAAGGCTGGGGTAAAGAAGGGCGAGAAGATCAGCGGCAAAGAGCTGAACAAGCTTGCTGATTCTAAAAACGCTACCACTCGTAGACAGGCGAACCTCGCCAAGACTTTAAGAAAGATGAATACAGGTGGGCGTGTACGTGGCAGCGGCGCAGCTATTCAGGGCATTAGACCAGCTAGGAATGTATAGCCATGAAAGGCAGAGAGAAAGTTAACTATGTCATGAAAGAGTTTAAAGACGGTAAGCTCAAGTCTAGCTCTGGAAAGAAGGTAACTAATCGAAATCAGGCTATGGCTATCGCAATGAGCGAAGCTGGCATAAACAAAAAAATGTTTTCGGGCGGCAGAGTTGGCGATGGCAAGGCTGTTCAGGGACTCACTAAAGGCAGGATTGTCTAATGGCAACAAGCGGCACTTATACCTTTAATCTTGACCTCGGTGACATTATGGAAGAAGCCTACGAGCGTTGTGGGCTGGAGTTACGCTCAGGTTTTGATTACCGAACAGCTAGGCGTAGTTTAAACCTGTTGATGCTTGACTGGCAGAACAGAGGCTTAAACCTCTGGACGGTTAAAGGCACGACAGAAACACTGGTTGCGGGAACTGGAGCCTACACATTAAATGGCAAGATACTTGATGTGGTAGAAGCGTTTATGCGTACTAATGCAGGCGATGCTACCAAGCAGTCAGACCTCACCATGCAGCGCATTTCGATTGCACAATATTCTCACCAGACAAACAAGCTACTGGAAGGCAGACCTATTCAATACTGGATTGAAAGAGCGCCAACTGGAATTACGGTAAATGTGTGGCCTATTCCTGACTCGTCACAGACATGGACATTGGGCTATTACTACATGGAACGAGTAGAAGACACAGGCTCTCCTGCTTCTTTAAATATGGATGTTCCGGCACGGTTTTTGCCATGCCTTACTGCTGGACTGGCTTACATGATTGCCAACAAAAAACCAGAAGCTGCGCCTAAGATTCAATCATTAAAACAAGATTATGAAGAGCAGTGGACAATGGCCTCAGACTCAGACAGAGAAAAGGCTTCCTTGTACGTTGTTCCGGGTGGGTATCAATACTTATGAGTAGTTACGCAAGTGGTAAACACGCTTTTGGGTTTTGTGATCGAACTGGGTTTCGCTACAAGCTAAGAGACCTTGTTCCTCAAATCGAAGCTGGAAGACCTAACGGGATGCTGGTGGGTAAAGATGTCTTGGATGTGGACAATCCTCAGTGGAAACTTGGCATGATTAATATGTCTGATCCGCAAGCCTTAAGAGACCCAAGACCTGATGGCGGTTATGCACAAAGCAGGGAACTGTGGGCTTGGGACCCGGTCGGCGGTGGGAACACCGCTATGGGAAGCAGAACGGTTGGTCTTGATTGTTCTGCTCATGTTGGGCGAGTAGAGGTGGAAATTTCATAATGGCTTTTACTTTTACTACTTTAAAGACAGCCATACAGGATTATCTGGAAACAACAGAGACCACCTTTGTCACTAACCTGCCTACGATTATTACGCAGGCTGAGCAAAGGATTTTGAGAACCTGTCAGATTCCTGATTTAAGAAAGAATGAAACGGGAAGCCTGTCACAGGGCAACGCTTACTTAACAATGCCCACAGGCTTTTTGGCCTCTTACTCGCTGGCTATTGATAACAGCGGATACGAGTATCTGGTTTTTAAAGATGTTAATTTTATTCGTGAGGCTTACCCTGTAGAGGCTACTCAAGGTGTCCCCAAGTATTACAGCATCTTTGACGATACTAGATTTATTATCGGGCCTACGCCGGATGATAACTACAATACTGAAATTCACTTTATGTATGAGCCGGAGTCGATCACCACCGCTTCCAGCGGGGAGAGCTGGCTAGGTTCAAATGCCGAAAATGCATTGCTTTACGCCTGCCTTGTTGAGGGTTATACCTTTCTAAAAGGCGATCCTGCACAGATGGAGTGGTACAACGCGAAGTACGAAGACGCTGTTTCTCGACTAAAATCGTTGGGCGAAGGTTATGACACCACTGATAATTTCCGTTCTGGCGCTGTCAGGAGTGTGAGGATTTAGTGTTTACGGTAGATATTGAAGCTTCGCTCGGTACGGTTAGTGTAGAAACAACAAGTCACCGAGGCTTTACTCCTGACGAGTTAGCAGCATCGTGCGCTAACAAAATCATTTCCGTGTCTCTTCAGGCTGATCCAGTTATCCGACAACAGGCAGAGGCTTTTAAGAGCCACATTGAGCAGGTTGTTTTGCACTACATTAAACAGGGCGCTTCGAGCGAAAGAACCAATATTTATAATCTCTTACTAGATGCCGGAGAAAGTTCTTTGGCGGAACAAATAAGGAGGCTTTAATGGCTTTTTCTGGCAATTATATGTGTACCAGTTTTAAAACAGAGCTGTTGACTGGCACACACGACTTTACGAACTCTACGGGCAATACCTTTAACATAGCGCTGTATACCAATAGCGCTTCTTTTACCGCTGCAACCACGGCTTATACGGCTACCAACGAAGTAACGGGTAGTGGATATACGGCTAAAGGAAATGCGCTGACTAACGTAACACCTACATCAGGAGGCACTACTGCTTTCACTGATTTTGCTGACTCCACATGGAGTACGGCAACCATCACTGCCAGAGGTGCAATGATTTTCAATGACTCTGCGTCTGGCGATCCCAGTGTAGTAATTCTGGATTTTGGAGGAGACAAAACCTCCACTGCCGGAGAGTTTAAAATTGTAATGCCTACCGCCGATTCTACCAACGCTATAATTAGAATAGCCTAATTACGGAGACCGCTAATGTCTTCGGTAGGTTGGGGTCGAGCCGCTTGGGGTGATGGTGAGTGGGGAGAAGACACCAACGAAACCCTTTACCTTAGTGGCTGGGGAAGGCTTAAGGGTTGGAACACAGGCGTTTGGGGTGAAACCGAATATACCCTAGCTGCCACTGGGCAAGTAGGAACGGCAGCGGTCACATCTGGAGCCACAGTCAATGTTACTGGGGTTTATGCCACTGGCGTTATAGGCGAAGCAAATGTTCAGGGCAAAGGCGAGGTTTTTCCAAGCAGTCTTGAGGCCACGACTGCCGTTGGGTCGGTTACAGTACATCATAATGATCTGGTTACAGTTACTGGCGTAGCTGCTACTGGCGCGGTTGGTGTAGCAGCTCCCGTTTGGCAGACGGCGGTGTATCCCACAGGTCTTGCTGCTACTACTGGCTTGTCAGGACCAACGTCTGTTACCGGAAAGGCAAGTGTTTCTGCCGGAAGCTTGGAGGCAGTTAGCGGTTTATCTGGTGTGACTGTTGAGCTTCTTATAGAAGTCCCAGTTACTGGGGTGTCGGCCACAACTTCTCTTGGCTCGGTTACTGTATTTACAAATGTAATTATTGATGCGGTTGGTCTAAGTGCTACTGGTCAAGTAGGAAGAGTCTTGGTCTGGGAGGATATTAATCCTTCACAAAATCCTAGTTGGGTAAACCTTAACCCATCACAAACACCGGGATGGAGTAATCTTAACCCATCACAAACACCGGGATGGAGTAATCTTAATCCTTCACAAACACCGGGATGGAGTAATCTTAATCCTTCACAAACACCTAATTGGACACCTGTTCCATAGTTAATTGAGGTAAAGAAATGGCAACTTATGCAAATGACTTGCGACTGAAAGAGATCGCAACAGGTGATGAAAGTGGTACATGGGGAGCCTCCACCAACACTAACCTGTCTCTTGTTAGCGATGCGTTTGGGTATGGCACAAAGCAAATGTCATCAGACGCAAATGAAACTTTTACCATGCCTGATGCCAGCGCTGATGGCACTCGCGCATTGTATTTAAAGATTACTTCTGCGGTGAGTTTAACTACCACGAGAGTAGTGACACTTGGCCCTAATACCATATCCAAAGTCTGGATAATAGAAAACGCCACTACAGGCAGTCAGATCATTACGATCAAGCAGGGGTCTGGTGCTACGGTTAATGTGGCAAGTGGCGCTAAAAAGTATATCTATACTGACGGGGCTGGTGCTGGCGCTGCTGTGGCAGATGCAAACCCTACCGAAACCGGAGCGGGTACAGTTACTTCTGTTGGGGGTACTGGCACTGTTAATGGAATTACGCTTACTGGAACAGTTACAAGTTCTGGTAATTTGACACTCGGCGGCACTCTTGGAAGTGTTGATCTGACCTCTCAAGTGACGGGCACTCTTCCCGTAGCCAACGGGGGCACAGGAATTACCAGTTTAGGGACGGGTATTGCCACATGGTGGGGAACCCCATCCTCGGCTAACCTTGCCAGTGCTGTTACTGACGAAACAGGGTCAGGAGCATTGGTCTTTGGTACAGCACCTACACTAACAGGTGTGACCTTAGCCGGAGCGGTAACTGGAGCCGACCAAACAGTCTCCGCTGTTAATCTTAAAGATTACGGCGAAATTACTAATGCTATAGGATCAACAGGCGGTGGTACGCAGGATATTGATCTTAATGCGGGTAATTCCGTTACTGCCACAGTAGACACCTCTGCTAATACTTTTACTTTTTCAAACCCAACAGCTTCTGATGAATTGTGTGGCTTTACTTTGACACTAACCAACGGTGGAAGTCAGACAGTAAACTGGCCAGCAAGTGTTGATTGGGCAGGAGGCACTGCTCCTACGCTCACCGCAAGCGGTGTTGATGTGCTGGTTTTTTATACCACAGACGGTGGAACTCGTTGGTACGGGTTCTTAGCGGGAGCGAACCTTAGCTAATGACCAATATTAAGCGAATATTAGAAGCCGCTTCAGGGGGCGCTACGGCCACTGATTACCAGTTGATGTCGTGGGGCAAAGGCACTGATGGCGCTTTGGGTTTGGGCAATACCACCAACTATTCATCGCCTAAAACTGTTGGAAGTGCGGACACTTGGACTCAATTATCAACAAGTCAATACGGAGCCAAAAATAGTGTTGGCGTAATCAAAAACGGAGCATTGTTCACATGGGGAGACAATACTGACGGAAATTTAGGGCTTGGCAATACCACCAGTTACTCATCACCGAAACAAGTAGGCTCTCTCACGGATTGGGCAGAAGTGAGCATGGGCGGAGAGCATTGTTTAGCGGTGAAAAAGAACGGTACGTTGTGGGCATGGGGTAATGGCACTTCTTTTGGTGCTTTGGGGTTAGGCAATACATCTGACTATTCTTCTCCCAAACAAGTTGGTTCTTTAACGAACTGGTCAAAAGTTGCTGCTTCACCAACCTTATCTCGCAGTGCGGCAATTAAAACCGATGGAACCTTGTGGACTTGGGGCAATGGCGCTACAGGCGTAACAGGACATGGCGATATAACCAATAGAAGTTCTCCCGTACAAGTTGGCTCTTTAACAAATTGGGCTGAAATCGCTGTTAGCGGTCAGCACATGGTAGCGGTTAAAACTGATGGAACTTTGTGGGCGTGGGGTAACGGTGGTGCTGGAAGGCTTGGTTTTGGTAATACCACTTCGTACTCGTCTCCAAAACAAGTAGGCGCGTTAACAAATTGGGCAACCCCTGCCGTCTCAAACTATTTTTCAGGATGTGTGAAGACAGATTATACGCTATGGACTTGGGGTAGCGGCAGTTATGGAAAACTTGGGCACGGAAACACAACTTCTTATTCATCGCCCAAACAAGTTGGTGCGCTCACAAACTGGTTACAAATGAGCATGGGAGGAATGCACTCTGTTTGTGTTAAAACTGACGGAACTTTGTGGTCATGGGGCAATAATGGAGGAGGCAAGCTAGGACTAGGAAACACTACTCACTACTCATCCCCAAAACAGATTGGCAGTTTAACCAGTTGGAAAGCTGTAAGTTGTTTGGGTTACGGGGGTAATTTAGCTTTTTATGAACCTTAATTTTTTGTCAGGATTGCCGAGAAGCGGCTCTACTGTTCTAGCCGCTATTCTCAATCAAAATACAGACGTTCATGTCTCTACAACGTCTGGGTTAGTTTATGCCTTAGACAGTCTTGCTAACATTTGGAGTGAAAGTAATCTATTAGGCGAGAACGACCCCGAAAGAAAGAAATTAGTGAAAACAATGCGGGGAACGATTGATGCTTTTTATGATGTTCCTGAAAGCGTGGTTATTGATAAAGCAAGAACGTGGCCGTTGAAAGTTATATTAGGTGCAATGCACCAAGTGTTAGAGAAAAAGCCAAAGATAATTGCGACAGTACGAAATATACCGGAGTGTGCAGCCTCATTTGTACGGCTAGTTAAGCCAGAAGATTTAAATGAGTTTATGTACTCAGGACAGTTAATAGCGCATTTAAAGGGTTCATACGCAACTCTCAGGGAGGGTTACGAGGCGTTTCCTGAATGTTTCTGTTTTGTTGGATACGAAAACCTATTATCGCAACCCGAAAAAGAACTAGAGCGCATTCATAAGTTTCTTGAGCTGGAACCTTTTGAATACGACTTTAAAAACATTGATGGCGAGAGTGTCAAAGAAGACGATGAACAACTTCATGGTTTTGCAGGACTACATGACATTAAGCCAACGTTGGAAAAACAGCATAACGAAGATGCTAAGGATGTTTTAGGTCATTACTACAACGAGTTTTGCCAACCTGAGTTTTGGTCAGATAAGAAAACAGAACCAGAAGTCAAAGACCTAGATTTACAATTAGCTGCTGCCACCGAAGGTAACTTTGAAGAAGCTTGGCGACTGGCAGAAAAAATAAAGCGCGAAGAGCCTAATAACCTGAGAGCAGCTTACAACAGGGGCTGGCATTATCTAAGACAGGGAAGAATACAGGAAGGCTATAAGCTGATGGACAAGGGCAGGATTGCTGGCGTATTTGGTAACTCTGCTCCTAATGTACCCACTCCTAAGTGGGATGGCGAAGCTAAAGGTACTGTGTTGCTTTATCTTGAAGGAGGTCTTGGAGACCAGATTCATCAGGTTCGGTACGCCAAAGACATAGCCGCTAGAGGTTGCAAGGTTATTGTCGGATGCAGCGGATACCTCGTTCCTTTATTCACGGATGTTGAAGGGGTGTCAGCGGTAGTTCAGCATAACGCTGTCTTTGGTGTATACCACGACTACTGGGTAGCAGGGATGAGTGCCGTAGTGCCTTTAGGTTATGAGCTTGGTGACATTTCAGGGAAATCTTATATTGATAAGCCTAAAGTAGAAAGAAACAGCAAAAAGCGTATTGGATTGCGGTGGCAGGGTAATAGCACATTTGAACACGAGCACCACAAGAAGTTTCCTTACGAGTTGATGTTTGAGTCTGTAAAAAATATTGATGCTGAGTTTGTATCTTTACAGCGAGATGAAGGCGCAGAGGCTAAACCCGATTGGGTGCAGGAAACCAAGCTGGACACTTGGAAGGATACACAAAAGGCAACAGCAGCTTGTGACCTTGTTATATCAAGCTGTACGAGTGTGTCACATTTGTCAGCAGCGATGGGCATAGATACTTGGGTAGTCACACCAATCATGCCTTATTTTTTATACGCAAAGGACGGAGACTCCACGCCTTATTACGACAGCATGACGCTTTTCCGGCAGGAAGAATTTGGGAAATGGGAAGCACCGTTTAAACAGATTGAAGAAAGGCTGACAGCCTAGAGGACATTACAATGCCTAGTTATCGACAAAGAGATACAGGAACTGTTGCAACTGAAGCTGAAGTTAAAGCACTTCATAAGAATGTGTCATTCAGTAAAGTTGTTGATACTTTTGCCGACCTTGGATGGGATGAAATTATTGCGGTCAACATGCCAGCAGCTTCCTCTGACATGAAGGTTGTTGTCGAGGGAACTCCTGTAGAAAAAAGCGGCAAGTGGACGCAGGTTTGGGAGGAGCAAGACCGTTTTTCCACTGACGGTGACGGCACTAAAGCAGAAAAAGAAGCCGCATATCAGGCTCAACTAAACACAGAAAAAGCTGCCGCAGTCAGGTCTGAACGCGATGAGAAGCTAAAAGATACAGATTGGCATGGGCTAAGCGATGTGGTGATGAGTTCGGAAATGACCGAGTACCGGCAAGCTCTCAGAGATGTCCCAGCTCAAGGTGGTTTTCCTAATTCAGTCACATGGCCTACGGAGCCAAGTTAAAAGTAATGTTGGTAAAAGGAGAAACTCGGTATGAAGAAAATATCTTTAGTTTTTCTATTTGCTTTGGTAAGTGTATCTTCGTTCGCGCAGGAGACTACTAACACTAATATTACGACTACGAATACGTCTACTAACACCAATACGTCAACCAATACAAACACCAACAACAACACCAACGTATCCACCAATACGAATACGTCCACTGCGACTTCAACAAACACTAATACCAACACCAATACCACGACTTACACTGGGACAAACACTAATACCAACAATACGACTTATGACGCGACTACGAACAACACCAATAGCAACACCAACGTAAATACGTCCACTAGCGTAAATACCAATCAGAATACAAACACTAATACCAACACCACGAATTACACGGGGAACAACACCTCTGTAAATACCAACACTACTAATTACACGGGAAACAACCAGAACACAAACCAGAACACGACTAACTACACGGGCGTTACCACTAATACCAATAATTCAACGTCTAGCAACGTGAACCAAAATACCAATACGAATACGTCCGTTAGTACGTCCACCAATAACAACACGAATAATACGACTACAAATTCAACGGTTAATAACACCTCTAATTCAACCACCAATAACCAGAACACTACGAATTACACAGGTTCGTCTGTAAGTAACAACACTAATCAGAACACTAACAATACGACTTACACTGGAAATACAACGTCAAATAACACAAATCAAAACACGAATACGTCCACCGTGACGCAGACTTCCAGTAGCAATAACACCAATACTAATAATGATTTCAGTCAATCTACGAGCGAAGTTAGTTCTACTGCGAACAACATCAACACAAATAACAACACCTCCCAAAGCACCTCAACTCAAAGAGTGACGCAAAGGATTGAGTCACCGCCCCCGAGCGCAATCGCACCATCCATTGGTTCTAGCTATTCGCAGGATTTATGCACTACTGGAGTATCGGGAGCAGTGCAAACGCAGATATTCGGCTTCTCTGGCGGCAGGTCTATTACCGATGAGAACTGCGAAAGGATTAAGTTAGGTAAGACTTTGTACGATATGGGTATGCGGGTTGCTGCGGTTAGTCTGATGTGTCAAGACGAGAGAGTGTTT